>SXGS01088004.1_pt1 | contig 44213 bp, 34 predicted proteins | sample 3174681 | NCBI WGS metagenome assembly SXGS01 (sample SAMN11356861, study PRJNA531348) | freshwater metagenome | isolation source: freshwater sample F1-80 | place: China: Fuxian Lake, Yuxi | collected 2017-12-25 | reverse complement strand
CCAGACATGGAGCAACTGGACAAAGAGGTCAGCGCTTGGAAAGCCGAACGCAACCAAGCGCTGTGCCCAATGAGATGGCGCTTCACAACTGCCAAGGCGCGAAATCGCCTCGCTCGCCTCTACCCCTCATTAGATGCCTGCCAGACCACTAGCGGCCGGACGCAACGCGCTGCTCAACCCGACGAGCCTGACCCTAACGACTCGGATGGGTACTACGACGGGTGGCGATCTGGTACTGTCAAACCCGTTCCCGTTCCCGCTAAGTGTGGGGGTCGGCACGCTCGCGGCGCCGTTCAGCAGCACCCGGGCCGGCACGAACGTGACCCTAAACCCGAGTGCTAACGAAACGGTGCGCGTAAACTTCGCGCCGACCAGCGCCAAGCGCTCCAAGGGGTCCTTGAAACTCACCGTGCAGGTCCTCGGCGCCGGGCTGGGAACCTACACCGTCGCGATAACGGGGGTCGGAACGAGATGAGGCCGGCACTCACACGGTAACCGATGGTCGCGGGCTCCCGGCGGGCGAGACTCATTTCGCCTGCCGGGAGCCCACCCTCGTTTCACACGATCCGTACGACCTGCCCCGGCGAATGCCGACGCCGAGACGTCTCGGACAGTTGCAGGATGTCTTCGGATTGCAACACACGATTTAGAGTTGCGTCCGACAGATCCGGTTCCCGCAGCGCCGCACCCCTTTCCCGTCTGGGGCAACCCCCGGATTGGTGGCGATGGTCGCCAGCTTGTGTTGATCGCCCCACCCTGTCATCCGCGCAGAAGTAACAAGGGGCGGCGCCTTGCTCTACTGAGCGGGGATCCACTCGGTGCGACATGGCGCGTGATGCTGGCTGTTCTCCGGCCGTGGTCCGCCGGCCAGTTGAGCGGGACGCGTTCGTCAATGACTGCTTGCGGGACTTGCCCTCCTGGATCCTCGGCTCAAGCCCGAGGATGACGGTGACCCAGGGGTGGGCCGGTGGAGCCATCTGGTACGTGCCCCACAAGAGTGCGGCGCTGCGGGTGTCGTCGACGCCGAGATCTCTACGAACTTGTGGCGCACACGCGGACTCCAGGGGCGCCAGATCCCCGCCGAAGTATTGCTGCCGCGGCTCAACGGCCCGACTTCATCCCAGCCTGGGGCAATGCCTCACGACTCGTGGCGATGACGCGCCACCTTGTGTTCACCCGAGCCAACGCCGCCCCCGCCATCCCCCCAGAAGTCGCGTAGGGCGGTCGCTTGCTTTGGAGAGCGGGGATCCACTCGCTGGGACATGGCCCGACATCGGGTGCGGCGGCGGGCGGTGCGCGGCACGTGATTTCATCCGCCGAAGCTCGGGGCTGGGGGTTGGTTTGGGCCCTGATAGGAGCCGCTCGGCCAACGGGAGTCGAGCACGAACTCTTGATCGACGGGCACTTCCCGGATGCGCAGGCGGTGGCCGTCGGGCCAGACGGCCTCGATGGCTTCGAGGCGGGAGACGGCTCCCAGGCCGAAGTGGATGCCGGGGTCGCTGGAGCTGAGGTAACTGCCGCCCGGGTTGCACGTTCGGACGGCGCGGAAGGAGCCGGTTTGAACCGTGATCTTCGTGCCGATTGGGCAGCGCGGGCCCGTGAGACGGAACCGCACCCAGTGGTTGTTGTGCTCGGAGACGTTCCGAAGGATGAGCGGCGGACCCTCGAGATCGGACATCACAGCGTCAATCTTCCCGTCGCCGTCGAGATCGCCCGTGGCGAGAGCACGTCCTACCAGGCTGCGTGGGAGGCTCGATCCGCAAACGCGCTGTTCGGCGAACGTCTCGTCTCCCCGGTTCTGAAAGAGCTGGAACGGCTGTGCGTAGGAGGCTCCGGGCTCCACCTGCTCGGCGAGATGAAGCGGGTGACCGTTCGCGATGAGGATGTCTGAGAAGCCGTCGTTGTCGAGGTCGGCCCACCGGACGCCGTATCCCACGAACGGCATGGTCGGTCCCCCAAGTCCGGAAGCGAAGGAGGCATCGGTGAAGAGTCCGCCGGGTTCAGAGCGGTAGAGGGCCGTGGCTTCGCGCTGATAGGTGGTCACCACGAGATCGGCTCGGCCGGTGTTGCCGAGATCTCCCCAATCGACCCCCATCCCGGCATGTGCGTAACCATCGGGGCCGACAGCTACACCGCTTTCAACGGCGCGGTTGGTGAAGCGCGGCACGGATGGACCTTCCTTGCGCCGGAAGCGGGCGCCGGGGTGGAGATACAGATCTCCCGGCATCCGATCGTTGGCGAGGTAGAGATCCGGATAGCCGTCGCCGTTTGCATCCCCCCACGCGACCCCGAGCGTTCGGCCGTGCGTCTCCCACAAGCCGGCTGGTCGAGTTACGTCGCTGAAGCGGTAAAGTCCGTCATTGAGGAAGAGATGGCCCCGTTCGGCTTCGAAGTCCATGGGACCGCAGGCGGTTCGGATTCCCGGGAGGGGTTCGCAGACGCCGTCGCGGTGGCCGAGCCGAAGGTAGCCGCCGACGTAGAGATCCGGACGTTGATCGCCGTTGACATCAGCGAAGCCGGCGCTCGTGAGCCACGCTCCGCCTGCGTCGGGAGGCACGCCCGAACTCGCCGTCACCTCCTGGAAGCGGTCCCCGCCCAGGCCGCGGTAGAGGGCGGCGGCCCGATATCCCGAGAGAAAGAGATCCTCGCGACCATCGCTGTCCACGTCCGCCACGGCGCATCCCTGCCAGAACGCTCGGCGATCCAGACCGCTCTCGGCGACCCTCTGGAACCGGAATCCCCCAAGATTTCGGTAGAGTTCGACGCGGTCTGACCCGCCGAAGACCAGATCGGGGAGCCGGTCCTCATCCGCCTGGATCATCGCAATCGGGTGTCCGCTCGTTTGTAGAACTCCGCAGGGCCTGCTCATCGAAGCCTTGAGGCGGAACCCGATGCCGGACTGCGGCTGGACATCCTCGAACACGATGAATCCGGCGGTGACGGCGGCGGTTCCAATGGGGGTGTTGGGCTGCGGACCTCCGCAGCCTGCAAGGAAGAGCACAAGCGGCGCCAGAAGCCGGCCGAGGCGAGTGAGGAATTCAGCGCGGCGCCGGATCGTGCTCATCGCGCGCCACCGTTGGGATGGGAACGGCGGTACTCTGACCACGCAGCCTTCGCCACCGGATTCCCGGGCTCCAGTTCCACTGCCGCGCCGAGATGATGCTCCGCCTGCTGGTAATCCGATCGCCGCAGATAGATTCGGGCGACCTCAAGGTGGAGGGATACGGAGCTTGGGTTGCGGTCAATTCTGGATAGCGCGGTCGACAGCGCTGCTTGACTCTCGGCCAGAATCCTGAAACGAGCCCGCGCGCGCTCGGCTGGGCCGGGCAGGCCCAGCCGAGCGCACGCCTGAGAGAGATGCAACCACGCCCCTTGCGAGGTAGGATCGGCCACGACCGCCCGTTCCAGGGCAGTCCTGGCCTCCGAGCAGCGACCTTCGTCGAGGTGCAGCATTCCCAACTCGTGAAGCGCAGTGGCGTCGGATAGGTCTGCTCTCGTCGCGCGTTCCAGCAGTTCGTGGGCCTCGCTTCGAGCAACAGCGGAGCGGACGCGCCGGCGCAGCACCGCGCCGAGCGCGGCCAGGGCATGCGCGTCCGTGCCGTCGGCGCCGACTGCAGAACGCAGGTGAGTTTCTGCCCGTTCAAACTCCCCGTACTTCAACAGCGCCAGACCGAGTTCGCGTCTCGCCTCAACGAGGGACGGCGCCAGGGAGACCGCTCGCTCCAGCGCCACGCGTGCGTCAGCCACCCGACCCCGCTCTACGAGGAGCCGCCGGCCAAGCGCGAGTTGATTCATGGCATCGTTGGGACCCATTCGGACGGCGGCTTCGAACTCTCGTAATGCTGGGTCAGGCTGATCCAGGTCGAGGAGCATCTCACCCATCACACGATGGGCCATCGCGTCGCCGGGAGTTGCGGCGACTGCGGAGCGCGCTGCTTCGAGAGCCCCATCGGGGTCGCCGAGGTTCATGCGAATCTCGGCGACCCCGAGCAGGTACTCCGCGGAGCGAGGACTCTTCCGGAGCGCGACCTGCACCTGCTGGAGCCCGGCTGACGGGTGGCCGTGTCGGGCCTGCCGCATTCCGAGTATGAACTCGGGGCGGCCATCGTGGGGTGGCAGCGCGGCATCCAAAGACAACCAGCTACTCGGCGTCTGTTCCAGCAGCGCGAGCCGCGACGCGGGAAACAGGCGGATGGCGCAGAGGCTCCCGAGGAGCACGAGAGCCCCCAGGGCGCCCCGACGAACCACGGGAGCAAGGCGAGTGCCCAACGAAGCCCGCCTAACTCCCAGTGGCCTCAACCCAGCCGTGTCGGGGGGCGACGTTAGAATCCCGGGTTGCGGGTGCCGTCGGTGACACGACGCATATACACGCGGTATCGCGCATTGAGACTGCCCCACAGCGGCTGCCGGCCAGCGACGGATGCTTCCCTGGCGTCGCCGAGCTGATTGTAGTTCGGGGGCACTGCATTCGTTTCGGGCATCTTGAGCCAAATCGAGTGGCCATCGGCACAGAGGATGACAGAGCCGACGTTGTGTCGGGTGAGAGCGCGGGTGTAGCCGCCGGGGTTGGCATTCCACCGCTGTCGCACCCAGTCGAAGTCGCCGCTGTCCCACTGGTAGTTGTTCTGCCGTCGAGTGGTCTCGGTCAGCATTACGTACTCGGCCGGGGCATCGACACCGGCCATGGATAAAGCGCCGCCGAGGGAGTTTGGAACGTTTCGGATGATGTGGCGGTTGGCGTTGTAGTCGACCGGATACGGGAGTTGCGAGTAGGTCGGCCCCTCGCCGCTGGGGCAGGCGTAGATCGCCGTGTTCTTGATGTAGGGCTGAAGCTGCTTGAACCAGATGTCGTTGCGGGTTCGCAGTTCGGTGTTAACCGCCCAGACACCCGCAGGGTAAGTCTCGTCGTAGTCCTGAACGTACATCATCGCGCCGGTGCCGATCTGCTTCATGTTGGAGAGGCAGGTGGTCTGCCGACCCTTCTCTCGCGCCTGTGCGAACACTGGGAAGAGAATCGAAGCCAAAATCGCGATGATTGCGATAACGACTAGTAGCTCGATGAGCGTGAAGGCTCGCCGCCTCAGGCGGAGCCTGTTGAGAAAACGTACAAGCATCGTTGATCTCCCGGACCTGCTTCACTGCGGTCCGTTGGATCAAGAATTCATTTCAACCGCAGCAGTTCCCTTCCACATCTGCCGTTCGATCGAGTTCGATGCCATTCCCTGGCAGGTGGAGCGGTTTTGCACTTCGGTTTTAAAGAGAGACTATTCGGTTGCCGGCTGTCGCCGGATCTGCTGCGGCCCTCACGCCGCGCATGTCCGGCCCATCTGGTCGATCCCGACCGACTCGGATGGAGTAGAGTCCCGGCGCGAAGACAGCCGGTTGAAATCGGGCGCCTTGAACGCGAATGGTGTAGAGTTCCTCTCCGCTTGACTCCGAAATCACCTGCACCACTGGACTCTCTCCGCCGGAGAAGCCCAGTTCCGGAAGGTATGCCATCGGCCTTCGAGCGTCATTGGCGTCGACCGGTACGGTGATCGGCCAGCCAGGGAACTGCGCGGCATTCCCCTGGGATGAGTCCGAGAATCGCGGCCAGCACTCGAAGGTGACGGTGCGCTCCTTCTTATTGAAGCGGACCAGCCCATAGCCGTCTGCCCGTCGCTTCGGATCTGCGATGTCTTCCGGATTGGCGTAGGCCAGCATGGTGATGCGGTTCCCAAGCCCGTCGCGGAATTCTCCCGTCCAGGGCAGAGGGCTGTTCGGAACCGGGTTGGGCCCCGGCTTTTCGTCCTGCGGATGCCACCAGCGGCCGTAGATCGTGTTGACCAGTGCCGGATTCGTGAAGGCGTACGGTCCGTCGCCAAACGTGTCGATGCCGTGCTTGACGCAGACGGCGAGGTGTTGATCTCCGCACAGATGGACGGCGCGCACCCGGCGAAGCTGCTCGAGGGCGCGCTTTCGCGGCGACTGCGGCCACCCGTTGCAATCCAGATCCGCCAGCAGGCGGTTCTTACGGCCCCCGTGGATGTGGACCGCGCCGCAGAAGGCCGTTTGAGAGAGGACTGCCTTGAGGGTGGCGCCAGTCCAGTCGTGACCCCATTCCTTGAGGAAGCGTTCCTGTCGGGCGCCGAGAAGCTCCAGTCCGGGAAGGTCGATGGAGTTGGGATCGTACGCCGGATCGTTGATGTGATCCGGGCGGGGACCCATCTGTGGGATCTTCCCGGCCGGCCCACTCTTGAATTTGCGGTCCTCCAGGATCGCGAAGTCGACTCCACCCACCCGAAGTCGAGTGAAGTAGACGGAGATGCCCCGTTCGAGAGGGGCGAGATCCACTGGGTCCGGCAGATGCCAGGTTTGCTGGCGCTGGACCAGATTGACGTACTCCACGGGGTACTGATACCCGCCGTCGGCGTTGCCGGCGAGCGTGGAGCGCTTGCCGTTCTCGCCCCAGAGATTGCCGTGACCGACATCGTGATCGTCGGGGATCGTGATGGTGGGTCGGTCGCGAATGATCTCGCGGAACTGTAGTCCGAACTCGATCCAGCCCGCGGTGTGCTCGGTGTGTCGATAGGTCTGATCGCCGGCAAAGAAGAGCAAGTCGGGATCCTGCCGCTTCAGATTGTCGATGATCTCGGGTCGCATCCCGGTGGTGCGGCTGGAATTGCAGGACATGCTCGCGACCACGATGGTGTCCTTTTCAATGGGATCGCGCCGAATGAGGCCCTCAAAGAGTGCTTCACCGCCGTGACGAACTCGATAGGGAACACTCTGCGTCGCATCCCAGCCGGGAATCCGGAAGTGAGCGCTCCAGCCAGGGTAGATCACCCGCTCGCGAGCCTCTTCCTTCCAGACGCCGTCTCGTCGCAACTCGAGGCGCACTTCGCGTGGCTCATCCGGCATAAGCGGGAAGAGCTGAGCCGTCAGCTTGAGTACGCCGCAATCATGCGTGTAGAGGGCGAAGGCGACGACCTGATCCCGCTTCACGTGCATCGGTGGCGGCGGAAACGCGTCATTCACATGCGGAGCGTTTTTCCACCAGTCGCCGACGGCGAGCGAGTCGAGTCGGGGAAACTGATCGCCGAACGGCTGAGGCGGTTCCGGCGCCCCGGCGGCAATCGCCGGCGGCACGGGCTGAAGTCCTCCGGCGATTGCCGCCGCCGCCGCCTTCACCACGACCGAACGCTTGATCTTCATTGCTTGCTCTCCCCCTCGACTGCGGCGGATCGGACTGCCGCATCTCCGTCCCGAGCGGAGATCTCTTTCAACCGGTCCCGCATCTCCCGCAAGCGCTGCGGCCTCGTGGCTGCCAGGTTGTGCATCTCCGCCGGGTCGGTTGAGAGGTCGAACAACTCCTCGGACACCACCTTGCGATCCGGATCGGGTCGCGGCCGATCTCCGGTCCGGTCCGGGGTGTAGGTGGCGACCAGCTTCCAGTTCCCATGGCGGACAGCGGCCGAACCGTAATTCACGCCGGCAGTGTACAGCGTTCGAGGCGCCGTTTGAGTCTGCCTTCGGAAGAGGAGCGGGCCGATGTCCCGGCCGTCCCACTTCTTCTCGACCCTGGGCGCTGCTCCCGCCAGGGCGCACAGGGTGGGCATCCAGTCGACCGCGTGGATCGGCGCGTCCAACTCACCCTGGGGAATCCGTCCCGGCCAGTAGGCGACACCCGGGGTTCGGATGCCGCCTTCGTACACTTCTGTCTTGAACCCGCGCCATGGCCGGTTGTCGTTTCCGACCTTCAATGGGCCGAAGTCGCCGGGATAAGGTCCTCCCTGATTGGCCGTGGGAGGATGGGCGCCGTTGTCGCTGAGGAAGAGCACGAGCGTGTTGTCCCGCAGCTGTCGCCGCTCCAGGGCCGCAAGCACGCGGCCGATGGCGTCGTCCATGTGGCTGGCCGCCGCAGCCCGGAGGCGCTGCGCGGGATCCGTCAGATGCGGGTTCACCGCTTGCCAGCGATCAGGCTCGTCGATGGGGACATGGATCGCCGTGAATGGGAGGTAAAGGAAGAAGGGGCGATCGCTTCGGGAGTCCACCCAGCGAACGGCTTCCTCAGCCAGCAGGTCGGTGACATGGCCCTTCTCCTCGACGAGGCGGCCATCTCGGTGCCAGGTCCTGGAGAAGGGACCTTCCTTGTAGCGGTGAGTGTACGGCGTTACGCCGCCGGCGAGCGAGCCGTAGCCGTGATCAAAGCCGAACTTCTGCGGCCCCTCCTCGGGACGGGAGCCCAGATGCCACTTTCCCACCAGAGCCGTGTCGTAGCCCGCCTGCTTGAGGGCGGATGCCAGCGAGACGGTATTCCACGGCAGGGCGCGCTCGTTCTGGGCTTTGGTGACTCCGAACCGACTGGCGTACCGCCCGGTGAGCAATGCGGCGCGGGTGGGGCTGCACATGGGGTGCACGTAGTGTGACTCCAGCCGTGCTCCTTCCCGGGCGAGCGGCTCCAGGTTGGGCATCCGAGCCGTGGAGCCGTGCCAGGGAACATCCGCCCAACCGAGGTCGTCGGCGAGAAAGAGAACGATGTTCGGCCGAGTCGGCGCCATCGCGGCGCTCCCCCGGAGGGGTGCTGAGGCGCCGGCGGCGACAAGCACCAGGGCGGGAAGGAGCAGAGTCAGCGTTTTCATGGCGACTTCGGCGTCCGCCTCGGGATCAGGCTCCGGCTCGCGCGACGGCGCGCCGAGTGCAAGAGACGGATTCCGCTTCCAGTTCCAGCGTCAGCCTTCCTCTCTGCATCCGCGGAACGACCCAGAGCTCGCCGGGACTCCGTTAAAAAGCCGGCACAAAAAAAAAGCGCCCGGCCGAGGATGCTCCCCGGCCGGGCGCGGGGTCAGATCACTTCTTGACCTTGGTCCCCTGGTTCTCGCAGCCCTTCATGCAGCACGGCGGCATCGGCGAAGCCTTGCTCGCACAGCACTGCGCTCGCGGCTTCCCGGTCACCGTGCAGGTCGCCTTCGGGTCCGGGTTGTCGCAGCAGCCCGGGTGCTTCGCACGGCAGGGCGCCTTCTTGTCGCAGCAGGTCTTGTGGTGTGCCTTGCACGACTTGTCGCCTTCCTTGCAGCAGTTCTCGTGCTTGGCGCAGCACTTGGTCTTGCCGGTGCAGCACATGTCCTTACCGGAGTGCTTCTCGTGCTGGGCGGCGGAGGCGCCGGAGGTGACGAGCATGGCGGCGAGCGCCGCGACAAACAGAGTTCTTCGTGCCCACAACATGGTTCTATTCCTTCTCGTTCGCTCGTTCGGTGAGATCGGGGGAATACCGCAATCTCGGCATGATCCTGGAGCGCGTCGTGCCGACCCGGCAGACGCTGCAGATTCGATAGCGAGCCTCTCGAGACTCGCCGGGGACCGAATGCTCAGAGCGAGGGAGGAGCGCGTCCGGGCGTGGATCGGATCATCCACTTTGGAACGGCGCCGGGAGCGAACCATTCCCGTGCCGAAGAACAGGAAGGCGCCGGCAGCGAAGAGATTCTCTCCGAGAAGACCACCGGGAAATCCGGAGACGGCTGCGTGGAGATCGTGTCCGTGAACACTGCCGGCGGCAGCGTGTGAGACGCGATCGCGAAGCGGCAGCAACCGAGTACCCCGATGACGGGTGAGCCGGCGGGAACGGACTTCCGAGCGCAGCATGGCATCGGCCGGGCTGCCAGCCCGCAGTCCGACCCATCGGCACAGCGCCACCCCGCCCGCGCCGGTGTGGAGAGCCACACGGCGAGTGCCAGGATGAGGATGAGCGCTGTTGGGCGTCGAGACTGCACGTCGGGAATCACTCGCGTCGGGCTTTCCCAAGAGGAAAGCTACAGGAAAAGAATACCCGGCGAGAGTCTGATTGTAACGATTGGGATCTGCCGAATTTGAGTCGGTGCGGGAGAGGCGCGCCCGTACGTCGATGCCACGAGCTGGCGCGGATCAACCGAACAGCACGGATAGATCGACGCCGTCGTGTTGGAAGGGGTCGGTGGGAAACTGCGCATCCCCTAACGAGCACACGCCTCGGACCGCCACCTCGCGGAGTCGGGTGGCATCACCCTCACCCAATCCCTCTGTTGCCACGATGCCGAGGCTTCGTCCGGCGCCCTCAAGGAGGGTGATCGCCTCGTCTGGCTGATGGATGGGCCGCAGAATCGCGGTGCGATTTAGACAGGTCGGAACGAGTGGGGCGTGAGGATCGACGACGATCGTCCACCTGGCCCCTCCCGGCGACATCCGGAGCTGAGGCGGGTTAGCGCTCAAGGCGCGCATCGCGATGGAGGCGCGGTAATCGTGGACGCTTGCCGCCTCTGCCGCGGAGAGCGGTCGGAGCGGGTGTTCCGTATCCAGCCGCGTCAGGGCTTCGGCGAGTTGTTCCACCAGCGCCGGTGTCCGGTCGCCGCTGGGGTCTTCTAATAGAATGAGCTGCGGCGAGAGGCATCCCTGTCCATCGAACACCGCCAGATCCCGCGCCAGGCGGTTTGCGAGCTCAGCCGGTGAGTGGCGCCCGAATGCCTCCGCTCCGATCCAGGCGGCGCTCAGACGGTGACCGAATTCGAGGAAAGGTGTCGCCTGCGGCGCGAGCCGGCGGATGGCCGTCGCGGTGGCGTCGTCGCCATACACCGCGACTGATCCGGTAGCGGAGAGCAGGGCTGCCTCAATCCGTCGGTCGCCGCCGTTCCAGGAGGCCACCGCCAGGCGGTCGGCCAGATCGGGAGCGTGTTGTTGAAGACTGTCGTGGAATAGCCCCGGGAGGACCGGCTCGGAGGAGCTGCACTTCACGAGACACAGACCTCCGGCGATCAGATGCGCGACGACGGGGGGAAGCCAGGCGCCGGGGATGTTTGCAGAGGCGATAGTGATCAGGCTTCGCGGCGGGAATGGGTGGTCCGGCGCCCCGGTGAGGGTCGCGAGGGGGTCACCGGAAAGTGTCTGAAAGAGATGGCGCAGGTGCAGATCGATGAACCCGGCGTCATAGCCGGTCACCGCATGAACTCGAGCCACCGCCTCTCCGCGGATGGGGGAGCCCGAGTCGATCCAGACCCGGCACGTGTCGCGAAGCGCGGATATCCGCGTCGCTCGACATCCCCATGGCGCGCCCGGGCTGCCGAGACGATGGCGCAGTCGCTGTAAGTCGGTGTCCGAAAGCGTTCGGCGCACGAAGACGGGTCCATCCGACGGGCCAAACGACTTGTGTGGCCCGGGCCCGTCAAGCGCCCAACCGCGTGGGAAGCGGTCGGCTTCGTAAGCGTGTTGCAGAGCGCTCAACGGGTCAGGAACTCTTCGGCCGAAAGGGAGCAACCCCGAAGTTCCGCACCGGCGGCCCGCCCCAGCACCTCGAAGCCTTCCCCGCGCTCCACTCCCAGGTCTTCGGTCTGAATCGCACACACGGAGTGGTAGTTCGCCAGATCGACGACACGGATCAGTCCGAGAAGCCCCGGTTCCATCCGGCGGAGCGTCGTGGGGTCCACCACGGAGGCCCGCGTCCACGGTGGCCCGAATTTGACCCTCCCGGTCGGCTCGTCGTGGGCGGCTCGGCCCGGGCGCGCATTGAGCGAAGTGCAATCATAGAACTGGCTGCCGAGTTCGGTCATTCCATACTCGTTCACCACGTGGGTCGGGGGGATGCCCAGACGTTCGCCGTACAGCCGGTAGAGTTCCGCGCGGGGGACTTCTCGCGTGCGGCCCTTGAAGCCGCCCGTGTCCATCACCCGCGAACCGGTCGGCAGCTCGAGGGCGATCCCCTCGGCCTCCATCATGTCGAGGAGCAGCACCATTCCGAACGCGGTGCTGAGCAGGCACACCGGCTCGTCATCCGTCACAGCCTTTCGAAGCGCGGCGAGCAGGCAAGGAATGCGCGGACCTTCCTCGCGCCAGAAGACCCCGCTTCCGGAGGCGCCGAACCGCTCGAGCACAGATGAGTGCATGTGTCCCAGAGAGGAGTGGGGGAAGAAGCGTGCCGTCGGGCCGTTCACGAGGACCCGGATGGAGTCGCGGTCCGGCAGGAGATGAGCCTGGAAGTTCGGCTCCAGCGAGGCTTCATAGAGGCGTGCGTCCGGAAGCAGATGTCGCCCCCGGGTCTCCGCGCCGCGAGTCGTCCCCGAGGTCCGGTACTCCACCGTGATCGCGTCTCGATGACAGGCGGTCAAATCCGCCTCTTTGAAGGCGGACGTCGGGATGGCGGGAATATCGGTCCACCACGTCACCGAGTCGGGAAGGGCTCCCATGGCCCGGCAGAAGGCGCCGTAGGGCAGGTTGTGGCGAAACTGGTGAGCGAACGCCGCCAGCGCCAGCCGGTTGAACTCCCGGTCGTCCAGACTGACCTCCACGCCCTGAAGGAACAGCGCGATCAGTTCCTCTACCATTTCCTCACCTGCTTCGACCCTCGCTGGTCCTCGCCCGGGACACCGCGAAGAGTTTACCAAGGCCAACTCCCGCACGGGCACTTCGGAACAAGATCAGCGGGTCACGCGCTCTCCGCGAGACCGAGATCAAGGATGAAGCGTCGGGCGCTGCGAATGACTGGCATGGCGCTGGAGGTGGGGAGCGGAGGGTGCGGATGACGCGTGCGAAGAGATGGCTGGCGGCGGCGGTGGCGGCCTCCTCACTGATGGTGGTCAGAACGGCGGCGGGTATGGCTGTGGGAGAAGATCGCGGCGGAGGCTATCGTGGGATGGCTGTTCGCGCCGAAGGGACAGTGGTCCGAAACTCGGAGGGAAGCGCGCTCGAGCTGCGAGACGGCCGGCTACTGATGATCTACCAGGAGTTTGAGAAGGGTGAGGGCGACTCCGACTTCTTCCCTGGCCGCCTCGTCTCGAGAGTTTCCTCGGACGGCGGCCGGACCTGGGGACTCCACCGGGTGCTGGTGGAACCCGGCGCGGCCGACATTAACGTCTACTCGCCCTCTCTGCTGCGGCTCGCCGATGGGAGCATTCTGTTCTGCTTCATGCGCTACCACCGGGCGCCCTCGACGGCGACCTCGCCTCCCGCCACCGCGTTTGCATGGCGCTCCACGGATGAAGGCCGTACCTTCCAGCCGCTCGGAGAACTGTGGCGTTCGCTCCCGTACGCGCTCTGTTCGGATACGCTGAGGCTCCTCAAGTCCGGGCGGCTGCTCATCCCCGTCTGCCGAGACACCGGCGTGCGCGGGAAGGGAGATCACTGGGAGTCCGGCGTGTCCTACAGCGACGACGGCGGCAAGAGCTGGGCCTTCGGGAAGGGATGGGTGGATCTGCCCCGGCGCGGAGCGATGGAGCCGCATACCGAAGAGCTGGCCGATGGCAGACTGTGGATGGTGTTCCGAACCCAGTTGGGGAGAGTCTACCGCGCCGAGTCGCGGGACGGCGGCGAGAGTTGGGCTGCAGCCGTACCCATGCCTCAAGAGTCGCCTGAGTCGTGCCCGAATCTGATCCGGTTTCCGGGTTCGCGCGTTCTGCTGCTCATCTGGAACGCCGCTCGATATGATCCGGGCTGGGCCTCGCACTTCGGGAAACGTACGCCGCTGTCGGTGGCGATCTCCTCCGACGACGGCAAGAGTTGGAGCCCGCCGCGTCAACTGGAGACCGATCCTGGGAAGGCGTTCACGAACCCAGGAGTCGCCTTCACGAGTGCCGGGACCGCGGTCTTCAACTACTGGAGCTGCGACTACGAGCCCTCGGGCCGTATGCAGAACTTCCCGATCCACCTGCGGACCGCGGTGGTTCCCCTGGAGTGGCTTCGGGGCGGCAAGTCACCTCCGCCGGACTATGCGGAACACGCGGATCTGACCTACCGGCTCAACGAGGCGGGAGAGAGGCTGTCGGTCCGGGAGCGGTCCGATTGGGAGCTTCGGAGGTCGCAGATCGCCGATCACTTCCGGCGTGTGGCCGGTGGCTTTCCGTGGGAAGGCCGTGCGCCGGAGCTCGACGTGCGAGTCGAAGACGAGGTTCGGGAGAAGGAGTTCGTACGCCGCAGGGTGAGCTTTGTATCGGAACCCGGAGATCGGGTGGGCGGCTATCTGTTCCTGCCGCGGCGCAGGTTGGGGCGCCGACCGGCCATCCTGTGTCTGCAGCAGACCACGCAGATGGGGGCCAAGGAGCCCTCGGGGTTGGCGGGCCCGCCTTCAATGCACTACGGACTCGAACTCGCCCGGCGGGGATTTGTCGTGTTGGCGCCGGACTATCCGACGTTTGGCGAGCACCGGTGGAGGTTCATTCCCGACAACGGCTACGCCTCCGGCACGATGAAAGCCGTGTGGGACAACAGGAGAGCCGTGGATCTCCTCGCGGCGCTGCCGGAAGTGGATGCGCGACGGATCGGCTGCATCGGACACTCCCTGGGCGGCCACAACGCGATCTTCACGGCGCTCTTCGAGCCCCGGCTTCGGGCGATCGTCTCCTCGTGCGGCTTTACAAGCTTCGTGAAGGATGATGTGCCGAGCTGGACCGGGCCGCGCTACATGCCGCGCATCGCGGCGCTGTTCGGAAGCGATCCGAAGCAGGTCCCGTTCGACTTCACCGAGCTGGTTGCCGCGATCGCGCCACGACCGTTTCTCGCCTGCGCCGCGACGCGGGACAGCGACTTCGACGTATCCGGGGTGAAGGATGTGCTGCAATCTGCCCGCACGGTCTACCGACTCTACGGCGCTGAACGCAAGCTCCAGGGGTTCTATCCGGACTCGCCTCACGACTTTCCCGAGGATGCCCGGCTGCGTGCCTACCGCTTCCTCGAGACGCACCTGAAGTGACCCCGAGCATTCGGGGTCAGAGCTCCACCGTCTGAGGCGGCTTGTGCCGGGGTTCTGAGACTCGGAGGAGGACGGTGAGAAGCGCGACCACCGCACCGACCGCGCCGATGGCGAAGATGGGAGGATAGCCGGCGAGACGGACGATCTCGCCGGCGACCAGTGGGAGTCCGGCGCGGGAGGGACCGCTGAAGAGGCCAAAGACGGCGGTGTACGTGGCGCTGCGGCTGGGCGGGCAGAGTTCCAGCACATAGTTCATGGCGCAGACCCCCCAGGCTTGGGCCGCCAACTCCTGGAACGCGAAGACGATCGGCAGCGCCACCGGACTCGGCGAGAGCCACGCCAGGCTGCCGGAGCAGATGCCGGCGGCGCTTCCGAGCAGTAGCGCCGAGCGGTTGCCCCACCGATCGGCGACGGCGCCCGCCAGGAGAAAGGCCACCGCTCGGGCGCCGTTCGAGACCGCGTTGTACATCGCGACGTCGGCGGGGGTGGCGCCGAAACGCTCCATGCCGTAGGTCGTGAAAAACCCCGCGATCATCTGGTTGAAGCCGAAGCAGGTGACGGCGATGACGAGCGCCATCAGGCGCGGGTCCGCTCTAAGGACCGCCAGGGCTCGGGTTCGCGGGCGAACCGCGGAAGACGCAGGTGGCTCCACGGCGGGTTCCCGCATCATTCCCAGCGGAAAGACCGTGAGACTCTGGAAGAAGAACGCGAGCAGGAAACAGGCTGCGAACCCGTTGGGGTACTCCCATCGTTCGAGGATGTATCCGCCGAGCTGAGCCGAGCCGATCCCCAGTAGACCGGAGATGGCGCCGCCGATCCCATAGAGGCTGCCCCGTTTGGACGCGGGAATGGTCTTGGCGATGAGCTTGTAGTAGCCCGGCATGTTGGCGCCCATGGCGCAGTTCATCACCAGCCAGCAGCCGAAGAAGCCCCAGAGCACCGTCTGGCGCTGGTTGGGGATGGCGAAGCACAGCCCTGCCATGCCCAGCAGCGCAAGCCGTTCCACGACGGCGATCCAGAGGACCGACATCTTGACGCGGCGCAGGCGGTCGATGTGGCCGGACACCAGGATGCCCGGAACCAGCCAGCCGAACAGCATCACCGCCTGAATGAGCCCCACCGCCTGCGGCGAGGGCGTGAGCTGCCGGACGAACAGCGGCAAGATGGTTGTGGATGAGACCATGCTCATCCCAACCCCCCAGCCCGCGGCGTCGATGACGGCGGCTCCAAAGTTCCAGCGGACATCCTGCTCCGGGAGGGATGTCCGCATCGTCTCAGCGCTCAAAGCGCAGTAAGGCTCAAGTTCAAGTGATCTTTACCGGCGCGGGCTGTGCCGGCTGAGGAGCGCCAGATCCGGGCGCTTCACCCACTTTTCCCAACCGAATGGAGCCGGTGATCAGCACTTCCTGGATGCCCTCGCCGATCCGCCACTCGACATAAGAGAAGATCTCGATCGCGCTCCGAAGGCTGCGGGCGTTGGCGATCACCACCATGCCATCCGCCTCGGGATTGTTGGCGGGTGGCGCGGTTCCCGCGGTCAGCGTGGCGAAATCGATCGTTGCGGCGCCCCAGGTCGACTCCGTCTGACCGCGAAGGAGCAATATCCCGGATACGGACGGGTTGGAGTGACTCTGGTGCTCCAATGCAAAGGTGACAGGGCCGGTAAACTCCCGACCCATTTCCGAATCCAGACCCACTCCGGGCAACCCCTTCATGGTCAGCTTCCCGGTGGTCGTCTCGGCGTAGAAGCGGAGTACCCCGCGCCCGCTGGGGCTGACTCGTGCGTCGGACTGCTTCTGAGTGGGCGTGACCAGATCCGAGATTACAATCTCGGACTTCAGAAGCTGCTCTCGGAGTGCTGCCGGCGCCTCATTGATGGAGAGCTGTCGGACCTTCGGCTTGCCGTCCTTGTCGCTCGTGCGCTCCCATAGTCCCCCCGGACTCGCCACCTGAACGAAACGGTAGGTCCCGGCAAGCTTTTCCAGCCCGCCTTCCCAGATGGTCCGGGGGTCCGGCTTCTCGCCGTCCAGCGGACCTTTCAACTTGGGCAAAGGCGCCTTCGCTTGCGCGAGAGCAGACTCGGCGGAGAGCGCCAGCGCCGCGGCGGCAGCCGCGCTACCCAGTTCTCTTCGATTCATTTCGGCGCCTGTCCCTTCCGTTCCGTCCCACGAATGGATCGGTAATAGGTTCCCAGTTCCTCAACCTTGTCCCACTGCTCCTGCAGCCGGCCCCAGGCAAATACCGTGACCCCCGTCGCCGGCGCCCGGGTTCCGTAGTCCAGCACCGGGCGCACCTGGGCCACGGGAACGTTTTCGCCCCAATCGGAAAGCTGTACGATGGGCCAGATCTTCTTCCGCTCTCCCGGCTTCCCGCGAATGCCGAGATACTCGCCCAGCCACCGCGTCTGGCGGTGGACCCACTCCGGATCCTGAGCGTGGCCGAAACGGGCGTGATACGGCATCGGACTGAAGACATCGATGTAGGGCGCCTGCGACTTCAGATCAATGTGCAGTTTATCGATGCGGGCTCCGCCGCGGTCCGAATCGGTCCACGGACAATGGAAGGTCCCGAGCAACACGCCCGGACGGATGGCGTCGACCGTATCTCGGAATTCTCGAACCCAATCGGTGAGTACGCCGCAGCGCCAGCGCACCCAATCTCGCTTGTGGCGACTCAGGATCCACTGCGACACCTCCCCCGGCGGAAGGTCCGGCAGGGTGATGCCGGTGTCGCGGCTGAAGAGGCCCAGACAGCGCGCACAGAAGCACGTGTCGGGCATCACGGGCTCGGCGCGCTCCCAACTGGAGTGGGCATGGTGGTAGTCGAGCCAGATGCCGTCGATGGCATAGCTAGCCAGAACTCGCTCGAACGCCTTCATCCGATCCCGACGGTAGCCCACGTGCGTTGGACAGAGCCCCTGCCAGCCTTCCGGGGGCGGACAGACCTTACCGTCCACACCGACGGGCGCGGCGTCCGGGTGCTCCTTCAGGTACTCCGCCGAGTGTAGGGTGTTGAACTCCACATACACCCGGCACTTGAGCTCACGAAGGCGCATGAGTTTGTCCTGGGAGAGCGTGGTCGAGCCGAGCCAGATGGCGTTGACTCCGTAGTCCGCAGGCGCTTTGCCTCGATCCAGCAACTGCTGAGGAACTCCGCCGTAAATCCCGCGGACCTCGACATGACCTCGTTCTTGCACTGTTGCACCTGCCGAATTCCAGGAAAGCACGCCGGCCGCTGCCGCCGTCCAGAGTCCTGCCGCTCGAAGTCTCATATCAGCCACCGGAGAAGCGATCTCGAAACGGAAGCGTTTCGGGTCCTAGTTTGGAAGACATGGGACGGCATCCCTGCACACGCGCACGTCGGGGCGGTGACCGGATCCGGCGCAGTGTCTGCGGGGGGCGGGCCAAGTTCCCGCAACCGAAGGGCTGAGTTCGCACTCACAAACTCCTATGAACGGCGACCGGAGTTCTTCCGCAACGCCGTCTTCACCGGAGGAAATCGCGCTTCCATGCTCACTATTCCCGGACGCCGCTACCGCCAGTGTGACGGCGTGACTCGACGTGACTTTTTGAAGATCGGCTCTCTGGCCATGGGCGGCCTCTCGCTGCCGCAGGTGTTGGAGGCGCAAGAGCTCTCCGGCAGCCGCTCCAGCCAGAAGGCCGTCATTCTGGTCTACCTCACCGGTGGCCCGCCCCACATCGACACGGTCGATCCCAAACCGGAAGCTCCCGATGAAATCCGCGGGCACTTCAAGGCGATCGAGTCGTCGGTGAGCGGCATTCGGGTGAGCGAGCACATGCCGCGCATGGCCCGGATGATGGACAAGTTCGCCATCGTGCGCTCGATGGTCGGCGCCCGAGATGAGCACGCCTCCGATATGTCGCTGGTCGGCTACGCGATGGGGGAGAACCGAACCCGGTTCCACCCATCGCTCGGCTCGGTGGTGTCGAAGTTGCAGGGTCCCGTGAACAAGTCGATCCCGCCGTTTATCGATGCGCGAGTGAAGACGGGCCATATGCCCTACTCGAACGACGCCTGGCCTGGCTTTCTCGGGTTGTCGCACGCGGCGCTCCGAACCCACGGCCCGGTGCAGGAAGACATGACGCTCAAGGGCATCACCCTCGACCGGCTATCGGATCGACGCCGGCTGCTCACCAGCCTGGATCGGTTTCGCCGCGAGGCCGACGACTCCGGGATGTTGTCACAGGTAAGCGGCGTGCAGGCTCGGGCGATGGATCTGCTGACCGACAGCCGTCTGGCGAAGGCTCTTGACTACTCCAAGGAGCCCGAGAAGGTTCAGGCCCTGTACGGGAAGGGGTCGCCCACCCCGGTGCAGGACGCCAGCCCGATGTGGAACGAGCAATTCCTGATCGCGCGACGCCTGGTGGAAGCGGGCGCTCGTGTGGTGACGATCGGCTTCGGCAGTTGGGACTTCCACAGCCCCAGCAAGGACTGGATCAAGAACATGGTGGAGCGGTTCGACCAGTCGATCTCCGCTCTGGTTCAGGATCTCCATGATCGTGGAATGGACAAGGATGTGACCGTTGCGGCATGGGGGGACTTCGGTCGCTCTCCGAAGCTCGGCGGCTACATGAACAACTACGCTGCGCTGGGCGGCCGCGAACACTGGCCGGCGGTTGCCTTCGGGATTCTGGCCGGTGGCGGCATGCGCACGGGTCAGGTGATTGGCTCAACGAACCGCTTCGGAGAGTATGCCGACGAACGTCCGGTGCACTACCGCGATGCCTTCGCGACGCTGTACCACAACCTCGGAATCGACATCCACAAGGTCGAACTCCGCGATCATGAGAACCGGCCGTACTTCCTGCTGCCGGGCCACGAGCCGATCGCAGAGTTGATCTAGGATCGGGTTCCGGTGAATCTGCTCAGAAGGGGGATGCCGCTGTTGCTTGCGGCATCCCTCTTTGCGTTCTGGCCCGTCGGGGCGGAGGATCCGCCCATCGGCGCGGGGTTGGTCCCGATTCCCGCCGGCTCGTTCGAGATGGGCGCCACCGCCTCAGAGTTGGATGCCGCCTGGAAGCGCTTCGGCTGGTTGCCGGAGGCCCGACGTCGTGCGGTAAACGAAGAACCGGTTCACACCGTCTCCCTGCGGGCCTTTCAGATGTCGCGGCACGAGGTGTCGGTGGCGGACTTCCGGCGCTACTGCAAGGCAGTGGGTCGAGAGATGCCGGACCCACCGGAGTGGGGTTGGGAAGACTCTCACCCGGTCGTCAACGTGTCGTGGGACGATGCGCAGGCCTTCTGCGCCTGGGCCGGGGGACGACTTCCGACCGAGGCGGAGTGGGAGTACGCCGCACGAGGGGATGCCGGGGGCGCGGGATCGAAACCCCGTCGGCTCTTCGTGTGGGGGGATGTGGATCCGGCGGGGGGCGCCGGCTTCGGCAATCTGCCGGACGAGTCGCTGCAACAGGCCCTGCCGGATCGCAAGATCTTTGAAGGCTACCGTGACGGCTTCGCCTTCACGGCGCCGTGCGGCTCCTTCAGTCCGAACTCCCGCGGGCTGCACGACCTGGCGGGCAACGCCTTTGAGTGGTGCGGCGATTGGTACGGCGCATCCTACTACTCATCCTCCCCCGCAGCCGATCCCGCCGGGCCCGAGCGGGGAGATTACCGGGTGCTTCGGGGCGGTTCCTGGCTCAGCGATCCCTACGGACTGCGCGCCTCCTACCGCTACTATGAGCTGCCGGGCTATCGGAGCTACTACGTGGGGTTTCGGGTGGCTCGAGACTCGATCGCCCCCTGAAGTCCAGGACAGCTCATAGGGCGCGTGCCTGCGAGAGGGGACGTGTCGGGTCCTGCCGGGCCCGCGTGATCGCCTTGCGAATCTCCTCTGCAGCGAAAAAGAGCGGCGTGGCGAGGGCGGGGACGATCCAATCGCGAGGGCTGAGCGCCGCGGTGCCGAAGACTCGCTGGAGCGCCGGCAGGTACACCGCTGCGAGCAGCAGTCCGAACTCGAGCACGAGGGACGGCAGCAGCAGTGGGTTCCACTTCCGGGCGAAGGCCGCGCCTCGCTCACTGCGACAGACGAAGAGGTTCGCAGCCTGAGCGGCCACGATTCCCGCCAGCGCGCCGGCGCGGGCACGGGCGAGCAGTTCGGCCCCACCGCCGCCGTCCCCGTAGATCCAGTAAAACGCCGCCATGCCGGCCGCGCCCTCCAGGAGTCCGAGCCACACCAGGGAGCGCACCAGCACGCCGCCCGAGATAAGGTGTGCGCCACGCGCCCTCGGAGGCCGCTGCATCACATCCGTCTCGGCGGCTTCGGCTCCGAGCGCCAGGGCGGGAAAGAGATCGGTGCCGAGATCGACCGCGAGCACCAACATGATGGGGAGCGCAAGCGGGATGTGGCCGGCGGAGACCAGGAACAGGACGAAGGGAACCGCTTCAGCCGCATTGCTGGTGAAGCAGTAAGTCGTGAATTTGCGAATGTTGTCGAAGACCGCGCGGCCTTCTTCCACGGCCGCGACGATCGAGGCGAAGTTGTCGTCGGAGAGCACGATGTCTGCGGCGGCCCGCGCGACATCGGTCCCTCCTCGCCCCATGGCGACCCCAATGTCGGCCTGCCGCAGCGCGGGGGCGTCGTTCACCCCGTCCCCCGTGACTGCGACCACGTTGCCGAGCGTCTGGAGCGCGCCGACGACCCGGAGCTTTCCCTCGGGAGGCGTGCGGGCGAACACCACCTCGCTGCCATCGGAGAGCGCCCCGCGGAGCGCTTCGTCGCTCAGGTCGGCCAGCTCGTTCCCCTCGAGGATCCGGGGGCTTTCACCGCGGATGATTCCGACCTGTCGGCCGATGGCGGCAACGGTGCTTCCCTGATCTCCGCTGACGATCACAATGCGAATTCCCGCATCCCCACACTGCTCCACGGCACGGGGGACCTCTGCCCGAGGCGGATCCTGCATCGCCGCCAAGCCGAGAAAGACAAGGTCACGCTCCACTGAGTCCTCGTTCGCGGTCAGCTCCGGGAGCAGCAGTGGACGCTGTGCCAGCGCCAGCACCCGGAGGCCGGATCTGGCGAACCGGGCGCGAACCGCATCGATCTCTCCTCGGTCTTCCGGGGTCAGCATTCGGACGCCGGTCGCCGCTGCGATGTGGGAGCACTTCTCCAGCACCGAAGGCGGACTGCCCTTGGTGAGCAGGACCATTCCCTCAGCAGCCGGGAATGCCACCGACATGCGCTGCCGGCGGGCGTCGAACGGCCACTCAGCGGCAAGGCGCACTCGACTTAACAGCTCCTCCACGCGAACGCCCCCCTTGGCGGCAAGAGCCTGGAGGGCTCCCTCCGTGGGATCTCCCGTCAGGCTCCACTCCCCGTCCGGCTCCCTGGGCGACTCAAGACGAGCGTAGTTGCAGAGAGCCGCCGCGCGAAGCAGCCATCCGAGCGACGTGCCGGGCGACTCCGTCCGGCGCGGTACCGCATCGCCGTCGACCGGGAGGATCTCCCCGGTCGGGGCATAGCCGCTGCCGGTGACCCGCCACTCCCGACCGTCGGCGTCGAGCAGGCCGACGACAGTCATCCGGTTCTCGGTGAGGACGCCGGTCTTGTCGGTAGCGATCACTGAGGCAGCGCCGAGCGCCTCGACCGCCGACAGGTGCTTCACGAGCGCCTTGCGACGGGCCATGCGCTGCACACCCATGGCGAGAGAAAGGCTCATCGTGGGGAGCAGGCCCTCGGGAACGAAGGCGACGACGAGCCCGAGCGCAAACATCAGTGCGGTGGCGGCATCCAGTTTCACGAACACCAGCGCCAGCGTCGAAAAGGTCAATCCCACGCCGACGGCTACGAGGCTGATGGCCCGAACCGCAGTATCCAGCTCACGTTGAAGCGGACTGGGCCTCTCGATAACGGTTTGTGTCAGGGCGGCGATCGCCCCAAACACGGTGTGATCTCCGGTCGCCGTGACCACGGCGGTGGCCCGGCCGGATGCGACCAGGGTGCCCGCGAAGATCCGATTGGCGGCATCCCAGATCTGCGTGGGATCGACCGACATCGGCTCCGAGTTCCGAGGCATCGGCGCGGACTCTCCGGTGAGCGCCGCGTCGCTGGTTGCAAAGGAATGCGATTCGATGAGTCGCGCGTCCGCCGGGATGGCGTTCCCTTCGTCGAGGATGATGACGTCGCCGGGCGTCAGCTCCGCTGCCGGCACGGTGCGGGGCGAACCGTCCCGCAGAACCAGCGTCTCCCGAGGCAGGATCCGGGCCAGTTCCTCGGTGGCCCGCTCTGCCCGAAACTCCTGCCAGAAGCTGAAAGCGCCGTTGATGAGAATCACGGCAATGATTGCCACCGCCAGTTCGGGCAACCGGATAAAGAAAGCAATGCCCGCTCCCACCCACAAGAGAATCGCCATCAAGTGCGTGAACTGCCCCCCCAGGGCCCTCAGCAGATGGTGGTCCTGATGTTCGGCGATCTCATTGCGACCGAATCGCTTCAGCGCCGCGGCCGCCTCGTCCGAGCTGAGGCCGAGGGCGCGGGAGCCGAGCAGCCGGAGCACCTCCTCCGTGGGTAGGCGATGGTAGGGCGGCGCCGCCGGCGGCGACGCGTGTGGATCGTTGTGAGCGGAGGGTTTTGAGTTTAGCCGGGTCGGCTTCTGGTTCATTCGGGCCACGATTTACCGGTCGGCGGGCGTGGGGCGCGCTACGTCTTCTGAGAGTATCGGACGGTAAGTCTTGAATGCGCTACGCAAAGAGGACAATCCGTCGTTTCGGCCACAACGGGCATGGCTCCCTTGCTGGATGTGACAGGGTGGGGTAGGCGCATCCGACAGGTGATCCCCACCTCGCCGCAAGAACTACCCCTGGACTTCGCCACAGCATTGGAACAGGATCTCTCTTCAATGAACACCGACGAGACCTCACCCTGGAGCTCCGAGAGCATTCTGGCGCTTCAGCGCCGGCTCACCCATGAGGATCCCGGCGTCGAGCTGTCGGCCGGGCCGCTCACCGCGCTCTACCAGAATGGCGACCTCCGAACGGTATGCTGGGCGGGTCGTGAGGTGGTGCGCCGGATCTATGGCGCCGTTCGAGATCGCAATTGGGGCACCCCCGCCGGAGTGCTGACGGATGAGCGGATCGAGCAGGGTTCCGAGGGTTTTCAAGTCACCTATCGCTCCCGACACGTGCACCCGACAGACGATCCGGAAGTCGATTTCGAGTGGACGGCGATCCTCACGGGGAGCGCCTCGGGAGAGCTCTTATACGTTTTCGACGGCGTAGCGCACCGCAGCTTCCTTCGGAATCGGATCGGGCTCTGCGCCCTTGTGCCCACGCCGGAGTGCGCCGGCGTCGCCTTCAGGGCTGGTACGGCGCACGGGGACCTCTCCGCCGGCCGGTTTCCAGAGCGAGTCTCCGCCGACCAGCCGGTGACGGGCCTGCGCGATCTGACCTCACTGGAGATCGAGATCGTTGCGGAGCGCTGGGTGCGCCTGGAGTTCTCGGGGGATCTCTTCGAAGTCGAGGACCAGCGCAACTGGATCGACGCCAGCTTCAAGATCTACTGTACGCCGCTCAGCCTTCCGTTTCCCGTGGAGATTGCGGCGGGAACACGGGTCCGCCAGGAAATCCGCATCCTGCTTCGGCCGAAGCCTTCAGTTCTGGCCGCTACTCCCGTCGAACCGCCGTCCATGCCCTCGAAGGATGTGGTGACGCTTAGTCTCGACGGCGCGGGCGCCGTACCGGGCCACAAACCCACCTTCGGGGTCGGGCTCCCCGACTCGTTCTCCACGGTGGACCCCGTCACCGAAACCCGGCTGCGGGCGCTGTCGGCGCACCACCTCCGGCTGGACCTGCACTCCGGGGCGCCGGACAACGCCGGGCGGCTCCAGGCGGCCAGCACTCTGGCGCAGCGGCTAAACGCGCGGCTTCTGATTGCCGCGCACCTCGGAGGAGGCAGTCTTTCGCTCCTCAGGGAGCTGTCCCAAATGCTGCGATTCGTAGACCCCGGCGCGGTCCGCCTGCTGGTGCTCGGTGGGCGCTCCGACAAGACAACCCCGCACGCTCTCTGGCAGCAGGCGCACACCGAGTTCACCGATCACCCTGTGGAACTGGGGGTTGGGACCAACGCCGATCTCTACCAGCTCAACCAATTTCCGCCGCCGACCGACGGCGCACGGTTCGTCGCGTGGTCGCAGAACCCACAGGTCCACGCCTTCGACATCTTGTCTCTCACCGAAACCCCCGCAGCAGTCGGGGATCAGCTTCGGACCGTTCGAGAGCTGTTTCCGGAGCAGGAGTTGGTGGTGTCGCCGATCACGCTCCGACCACGCTTCAATGCCGTCGCCACCGGCGAGGAGCTTCCCACCCCCGACGACGAGCTTCCGTTCTCGACGGATCCCCGTCAGCCCACGCTCTTCGCCGCAGGTTGGGCCCTCGCGATGGCGGGCGCCCTGCTCGAGGGTCCCCCCGCCTGGGCCACGCTCTTCGAAACCGAAGGCGGTCGCGGTCTCTGGGAACGACCCGAAGGTCCGGCGCTGCAGCGCCTGTTTCCCTCGCTGCCGGGCGGTCTGTACCCCCTCTTCCACATACTCGCCGAGATCAACCGTGCCGATCGCGCCCACACCATCCCCACGAGCCACCCACTTCAGGTGAGCGCGCTCCGCCTCCAAACGGGACGTGCTGCCCGATACTTGCTCGCCAACCGCACCTCCCAACCGCGCCGCGTCCTCCTGGGCCCCGACATCCTCCGCCTGCAGGCCGTCTTGCTCTCGGAGTCCGACGTGCTCAATGCCGCGATGCACACGGACATCCTGGATCGACTGCCGTCCGCCCCGATCTCCGGCGAACTGCTGCTGCCGCCCTTCGCCCTGGCGCGCCTGGCCCCCATCTGATCGCGGTGCTCCCGTTCGCCGGCAAACGAGGGCGGGTCCTGACGCCCTCGAACGCTGCCGAGCCGCGCACCGTCACCCTGGTCCACCGCCGCCGGATTGGGGTCGTCGTGGGGGGTCGGTGAGACGGATGCGGCCCCATTCACCAGGTTTTCTGTCTTCGGGGCGGTTGGGTGTGTGAGATAGGCACGGTTGGGACGAACGTGCATGGGCCGCTCGGGATTGAAATTGCGGGCTACTGCGTTGAAGCCCTGCGGGCTGAGTTGGCGGTCCCACACACGGGCGACCTCGGAGACGAGCCGGTGGCCCCGGGCGTACTCTCTGGACGTGGGCCAAATCTGGAACGCCCGGATCTCGTAGATTGCCGCGTCGTTCGGTGAGTCCCATCCCCGGAGTGGGGCGCCTCGAGCGGGAGACGAGGTTCGGTCCAGGGCGCTTTGAGTCGTCAACCACTCCTCATAGGAACGCAGGCGGTGGCTACGAGAGTCGTGCTCATCGTTCGAGTTATATTGCGAAGAGTTCGAAGAGCCCGTTATCGGTATGGACTGAGCAGCGCCGGTTTGCTGCCGGTGGGGGCCCACACCGTGGGTGTTGGGGGATCGCAATGACGTGAACGGTTGCTGGGTGGTGGGAACGAGAGGTGTGTTTCGCCTCCTCGCGAGGACGTGCTCGTTGGTTGGGTGGAGGGAGTCCTGGGAGCGCCGGCATCTTGCCGGCTCCGTGTGCGCCAACACCATGCCAACGCCTCGCCTTCGTGACACGATCTCCATCACCGGCCAAGACCACAACCGTCATCCCCACAGAAGTCGCACTGGGCATACTCTCCCTTCACCGAGCGGTGATCCATTCGCGACGACCAAGTGCGTCGCCCCGGCTGACTCGGTCGGGCGCGCCGCACGAAAACTGCTTGCGGTAAATACACCGCTGGATCCTCGGGTCAAGCCCGAGGATGACGATGTCTCCCGAGATGGCTGATGACACCTGGCCCTCGCTTCGGGCGGATGTCCCGCCTGTGGGCACTTCCGCGACGTCATCCTCGCAGAAGTCGCACCGGGCGGACCCTTGCCCCAGAGGACGGGGAGCCATTCTCGACATCACAGCCAGGGGAACGGTGTGACCCGCGCAGGTGTTCCGGGCTCCGATCTCGGAACCGTAACCGGGCTACCGCAAGGGAGTTCTTAACCGTGGAACAGGCGATGTGCGGAGCAGGGCGGAGGAGCGGGCGATGTCCAGTGACAGTTTGATTTGTGAGCGCCGGATCTCCACAAAGGCTTGCCTGGGTCAGCAGATTGCGGCCGCGCTGCTAGGGGTCGGGATTGCGGTGGGGATGTTTGCGTTCTTTCCGCCGGCCGCGCCGATCGGGCTCTTGCCGTGGGGGGTGGCGTTCATCTGGTCCAAGATGTTGAGGGCGGGGTACTGCTACCGCCTGTTTCAGGACCGATTGGAAATTGAAACCGGGCTCGTCAGCCGCAAGATTGAGAACATCGAGCTGTTTCGGGTGCGCGATGTGGGGCTGCAGCAAGGAGTCCTTGGGCGAGTCCTGAACATCGGCGATGTGTTGGTGCACAGCACCGATACCACGGCGGCGGACCTGCACGTGAAAGCGATCGATGATCCGCGGGAGTTCTACCAGCAGCTTCGGGATCTCGTCACCCAGAGCCGTGCGGCAGGGCGGACCGTCATCATGGAAGACGCGCCGCGGTTCCAGCAGTAGGGCGGCGCGAGGTCACCCTCCTGTTCAGGCCGTGAAGCAGCGTTCGTAGGCGGCGACAGTCTCGCGGGCGCAGCGCTCCCAGGAGAACCGTCGGGCGCGTTCGAGACCGGCCCGGGCGAGGCGGCGACGGTAAGCCTCGTCTTCAAGCAAGCCCCAGAGCCCCGTCGAGATCTCAGCGACGTCGGTCGGGTCCACGAGCACACCCGCGGATCCCACCACCTCGGGCAGCGACGACACGTTCGAGGTGAGCACCGCCGTGCCGCACGACATGGCTTCCAGCGGCGGGAGGCCGAACCCCTCGTAGAGGCTCGGGTAAGCGAAGGCGTCGGCGCCGGCGTACAGAACCGGCAGGTCGGCGTCCGCGACGTATCCCGTGAAGATCGGCGGATTGCGAGGATCGGCGTCGGCAACGGCGGCGTTCAGGTCCTCATTGCCCCAGCCTCGCTTGCCGACGAGCACGAGCCGCTGTTGAACGCGACCAGCGATTCGGTTCCACGCGCGCACCAGCCGGGCGAGGTTCTTGCGAGGGTGGATGTGCGCCACCGAGAGCACGTAGCGCCCCGAAATCTTGAAGCGCTTCCAGACCTCGGCGCGCGCCAGGTCGGGCGCCATCGGCACAAAACTCGCGTCCGCCGCGTAGCGCGTCACGACGATCTTGTCTTCGGGTACGCCCATCAATTCCATCAGGTCGCGGCGGGTGGCCTCGCTGCCGGTGAGCACGACGCGGGCGGTCTCGATGGAAGAGGGGATCAGCGCGTTCAGCAGCACCCGGTGCTTGAGGGGAAAGAGCTGGGGATGCCGCCGAAACGAGATGTCATGGATCGTGGTCACGATGGGGCACGGCGTCAGGGGTGGGACCAGATACTGCACGTGAGCCAGATCCATGCCGCGGCGGCGCAAGTCCAACGGGAAGCGGATCGGCGTCCATGTCCAGCGGGGAGACGCGGGAAGCGTGATCGCGTGGCAGTGGGTCTGCGGATGCTCGGTCAGACTGGTCGGCTCCGCGGCGTAAAAGTAGTACTCGTGGGCCGGTTCCAGCGCCGCGAGCGCTCGAGTCAGGCCCAATGCATAGGTGCGGTCTCCGGTCTTCGGCGCCGTCACCACCCGACAGTCCAGAGCGATACGCATGCTACCCTTAACCTATGGGAATGCTTGCCAACCGCCTGCAGAAGCGCTATCGACACCTGCGGAAGTGGGCGCGACGGACCGGCGTCACGTGCTTTCGCCTTTACGAGAAAGACATTCCGGACCAACCCCTCATTGTGGACTGGTACGACGGTCGCGCGTTAGTCTACGCCTTTCAGCGGAAGAAGGACGAAACTCCGGAAGCCCGGGATGCCTGGCTGGAAGACGTGGCGCGAGAGGTGCGGGAAGGGCTGGCGCTCGAAGAGGAGCAGCTCTATTTCAAGGAGCGCCACCGTCAGAAGAACCTGGATCAGTACCGACGCCTCGCCGAGGAGCAGGACGAGTTTCTGGCGGTGGAGCAGGGTCTGCGTTTCTGGGTGAACCTCTCCGATTACCTGGACACCGGGCTGTTCCTCGACCACCGCGCCACACGCGCCCGGGTGCGCGATGAGGCCTCGGGGCGGCACATGCTGAATCTCTTTTGCTACACCGCGAGCTTCAGCGTGTATGCGGCCGCCGGCGGCGCCGCGACGACCACAAGCGTCGATATCTCGAACACCTATCTGGGCTGGGCCGAGCGCAACTTCGCGGCGAATGAACTGCCGGATGCGGACCACCGCCTGATCCGAGACGATGTGCTCGTCTGGCTTCCTCGTGCCGAGCGGGAGCGTCGCCGGTACGATCTCATCGTGTGCGATCCACCCACCTTCAGCAATTCGAAGAAGATGCGCGAGGTGCTCGATGTCGACGTGGATCATCCGAAGATCCTCGCTCACTGCCTGCGGCTCCTGTCGCCGGGCGGGCGGATCTACTTCAGCACCAACTCCCGGCGCTTCAAGATGCTGGCGGAGGAGCTGCCCCCCTGCCGTCTGGAAGAGATCACGGAACGCACCATCCCGGAGGACTTCCAGGATCGGCGCCCGCACCGATGCTGGGTGCTTGAGCATCCGGCGGCGTCCGAGCCGGGATCGAGCGAAGCCGGGGCCACAGGTCAGAACCGATGAGAGAGACGCCGTGAGCGAGATGGAACCTGTCCGAATTGGATTCGTGGGCGTCGGCACGATGGGGCAGTGCGCCCATCTCAGGAACTACGCGTCGCTGCCCAAGTGCCGCGTCGTCGCGCTCGCCGAGGTCCGTCCGGAACTGGCGAAGCGGGTGGCGGAGCGCTACGGCGTGCCCGGGGTGTATTCGAGCGCCGAAGAGATGCTCGCCGCCGAGCGGTTGGATGGGATCGTGGCGCCGCAGCCGTTCGATCGGCACGGCCTGTTGATCGAGCCGCTCTACCGCGCCGGACTGCCCATCCTCACCGAGAAGCCGCTCGCCTCGTCGATCGAGGTGGGGGAACGGATGCTCGCGGCGTGTCGCGCCGCCGGATCCTGGCACATGGTCGGCTACCACAAGCGGAGCGATCCGGCGACGGAGTATGCCCGAGCCGAGATCGATCGCCTGCGGCAAACGGGGGAGCTGGGGCGCCTGCAGTTCGTTCGGATTACGATGCCCGCGGGCGACTGGATCGCGGGTGGTTTCTACGATCTGGTTCGAAGCGATGAGCCGATGGCCCCTCTGGAGCGGGATCCCACCGCTGGGGATCTCGATGCGGAGAACTACAGGAAGTACGTTTCGTTTGTCAACTACTACATCCACCAGGTGAATCTGCTGCGCCATCTGCTGGGCGAGCCGTACCGCATGACGTTTGCGGACCGCGCGGGCTTCGCGCTGGTGGCGGAGACGGAGAGCGGGCGGACCGGGATCCTCGAGATGTCGCCGTATCGGACCACCGTGGAGTGGGAAGAGCGGGCGCTGATCGCCTTCGAGCGGGGACGAATCCAGCTCGATCTTCCGGCGCCGGTCACGCTCAACCGCCCCGGCCGCGTGGAGGTGCTGGCCGACCCGGGCGGAGGCGCGACTCCGCTCGTCACCTCACCGCAGTTGCCGTGGGTCCACGCCATGCGAAGGCAGGCGGAGAACTTCGTGGCGGCGATCCGCGGGCAGCGCCCACCGCCGTGCGAGGCGGATGAAGCCCTGGAAGACCTGAAGGTCGCCCGGGACTACATCCGCCTCTGGACCGGCGCCTGACGGAGCGCCGGCCCGGCTAAACGGCGGCTCGGCGACCGCGGATCGGGTAGTTGGGGTCGTTGTAACCCCGCCCGGTCTTCCAACCCGGCGGCACCAGCGCGTCGACAGCCGCCTCGTCCTCGGCCGACCATTTCACGTCGAGGGCGGGCAGGCTGCTGTCGAACTGCTCCATCGTGCGGGGGCCTATGATGGCGCTGGTGATGTTCCGGTTCGCCAGCACCCATGCCAGCGCGTACTGGCTGACGCTGCAGCCGTGGCGTTCGGCGAGCGGCGCCAGCGCCTGCGCAACCTCGTAGCTCTCCTCGCGGAGTTCGGTCTGCTGAATGCGACGATCCCCCCGGGCGCCCCGGCTGCCTTCCGGTGGCGGCGCGCCCGGTTGGTACTTGCCGGTCAGCACGCCGCGAGCGAGCGGGCTGTACACCACCACGCCCAACCCGTGATCCTCGCAGCAGGGCAGCAGCTCCACCTCAATTTCGCGGTTCACCAGGTTGTAGAGCGGCTGAACGCAGCTCATCGGCTCATACCCGCGGCGGTCCGCGATCCCGAGCATATGGGTGATCTGATAGGCGTAGTAGTTGCTGCAGGCGGCGTAGCGGACCAGACCGCGACCCACGAGCGAATCGAGAGCGCTCAGCGTCTCTTCAATCGGGGTGGTGTAATCCGGCGCATGCAGGTAGAGGACGTCGACATAGTCGGTCCCAAGCCGCTTCAGACTCGATTCGCAGGCGCGGATCAGGTGCAGCCGGCTCAGCCCGTAGTCGTTGGGTCCGTCCCCCATCATCTGCCGAGCCTTGGTGGCAAGCACAACCTGATCGCGACGATCTCGAATCGCTTTGCCCACAACGACTTCGGACTGTCCGGCGTTGTACATGTTCGCCGTGTCGAAGAAGTTGATCCCGAGATCCAGGGCGCGATGCATGATGCGGATGCTTTCATCCTCCGCCGTGGCCCCGCCGAACATCATCGTTCCCAGGCACAGCCGGGAGACTTTCACCCCGGCCCGACCCAGATTTACCGTATCCATACAAACGCTCTCCTCTATGAGGAACCGACCATCAGGCCCGGTTCGAGGCTCTTCATCGTGTCAGTTGAGACCCGGAGGGAGGGATCCCCTGCGCCAGTTTTCCGCCCGGACTTGCCCCGGAGCGGCGGCGTGTTCTAAGCTTCCGGAATGCGACTTGCGTGCAGTACCGCCAGTTTCCCCCAGGACCGTTGGCAGATTGCTCTTGCCAAGGTGGCCTGGGCTGAATTCGGGGCCGTTGAACTGGCTCTGAAAGAAGAACCGTTCCCCCCGGAAGACGGCCTGAGGAAGACCTTAAGAGCCAACGACCTGGAGTTGCTCGCCGTCGACGCCGGAGTGATTCATTTGGGGGATGACCGAATCGAGTCCCTCGCCCGGGTGGGTCGCGCCGCGGCGCTGGCGAGAGCGCTGGACTGCGGTCTGGTGGTGATGTGCGCTCCCCGGCTGGGCACTCTGGCTGAGCTGGGCGAGGCGCTCGGCATGCTGGATCGGGCGCTGGGCGGTCTGGAGGTCAGCTTTGCACTGCGTCACTGTCCGGAGACGCTCCTCCCTGACCTCGCGGCGGCACAGTCCTTCTTGAGCGGTGATGTGCCGGAACGAATCGGACTGGCGCTCGACCCCGCTGCCGCCGTGATGGCGGGGTGGGAGCCGTTCCAGTTGGCGGAGATGCCGGTGCAGCCCATCCACGTCTATCTGAATGACGTGTCCCGTACCAACGGTCACCGTCGCCGAGTGCCCGCGGGTGATGGCTATCTGGAGCTCGAGGCCTTGATCGAGGCGCTTGAGGAAGAGGACTACGCGGGTGGGCTCACCGCGGATCTGCACGGAGCGGACGCCTGGGCGGTCGACCTCGCAGCCCGGGAAGTTCGAAACTTCGCCGGGCTGCTGGGTCTGTAATCCGTCGGTTGCGCGAAGGCGTCAGTGGGCGGCAATCGGCTCCGGGGCACTCGCCAGGGCGGCCGGAGTTTCGCCCTGCGCGTCCGCCATGCTCTTGATCCGGCTGTAGAACCGCCGGCACGAGAGCGTGGCCGTCACCGGAGAAGTGCACAGGAACGCACACCAGACCGCCGGAAGCCCCCAGTTCGTCACGCGGGTCAGGAGCGCGGCGAGAAGCACCGCTGTCCAGACGCCGCTCGCGCTGATGATCATCGGGAAGCGCGTGTCGCCGGATCCCCTCAGGGCGCCGGAGTGCACCATCCCGATGGCCCACGCGGGCTGCGTCAGGGCTACGATGCGGAGGCCCGCGGCGCCAATCCGGATGACCTCAGGGTCGGACGTAAACCGATGCATGATCGGTTCCGCCAGAACCATGATGACCAGACCGATGCTGCCCATCCAGATGACCGCCCAGGTGGCGGCAGTCTTGGCCACGGCCGCGGCATCCAATGGTTTCTTCGCCCCGATGCTCTGGCCCACCAGGGTCGTCGCGGCGATGCTGAAGCCGAACCCCGGCATGAAGGAGAACGAAAGCGCGCTCATCGAGATCCGTTGAGCCGCGAGCGTGTCGGTCCCCAGATGCGCCACCACGCCGGTGAGAAACACGAACGCGGAGGCAATCAGCATCTGCTCCATGGCGGCCGGCACACCCAGCTTCAGCACCTGTTTGGCGACCGACCACTCCGGCCGCCACCCGCCCCCAGCGCCGGAGATGCTGACTCCGTTTCGGCCCAGCCACAGCACCCTCAGCAGCAGCGCCAGCGCAACTGCCCTGGCCACGAAGGTGGCCCAGGCGCTCCCAACCGGCCCCAGATTCGGCAGTCCGAAGTGCCCGTAGATCAATCCGTAAGCCAGGATCACGTTCAGGATGTTCGCGATCAGGGTGACCACCATCGGCGTGCGCGAGTCGCCGGCGCCTCGAAGCACGCCGCTGCCGATCACGAGCGCGACCAGCACCACCGCTGTCGCCATCGTCACCTCAAAGTAGCCGATGGCGATGCTTGACACGTCCTCAGCCACGCCGAAGCCCTTTACCAGGTAGTGGGAGAGCAGTACGCCGGTGAGCGCCAGAGGGATCGAGAAGAACAGACTCCAGATGAGCGATTGTCGGGCCAGATGTCCCGCCCGGTCGAGCGACTTCGCGCCGACGGCCTGCGCCACGAGGACGGAGTTGCCGATGGACAGCGCCGCCAGCGCCGCCAGGACAAAAAACATCATCTGCTGCCCGGTGCCGACGCCCGCGATCGCTGCGCTGCCGAGGGCGGCGACCATCGCAGTGTCGACAATCCCGAGCATGGTTTCCAGCAGGTTCTCGGAAATGATGGGCCAGGCGAGCCCCACAACGCGCTTTCTCAGCGCTTTCGGCTCGGGTGGGAGCGCCGGCGAATTGGGTGGCGTGTCGTCCGTTGTGGTCATGGGGAAACCTCGATTCGTGGCTTTGTCGCTCCCGGCGCACGCTGTGGTAAACAGTCGTACGGGTTGGGTACGAAGTCATGCGTCGTCACGAACGCAGGAAGCCGGGTTCCCGGATGGGAATAGCGCCCCTGGAGGAACGGAGCATGGATCCCAAACCGAGCGATTTCATCACGTGTGAGCCGGGCGAGTCTAGCGAGGGCGCTGAACTAAGTCACGCCTCCTCGAGCCGTCGCAGCTTCCTGATCGGCGGCGCGGCCGCGGGACTGGGAGCCGCCGCGGTCGGCCCGACCACTGCGGGGGCAGCGGGCCCGTCCGCGTCGTCCGGCGGGAAGGTGAGCGCATCGGACGCTCATGCCGTCGTGGAGACCGCGGCGGGTCGGGTGCGGGGCGCCGATCGGGCCGGCATCCTCGCCTTCAAAGGCATTCCATATGGTGGCCCCACCCATGGCGCTGGCCGCTTCTCCCCTCCGGTGCGACCGCAGCCCTGGGCGGGGATTCGAAGCTCCATGTCGTTCGGCAGCGTCTGTCCTCAGGGATTCGGCCTGCGGGCGGGCGGCGACAACACGGCGCCTCGGGATGAAGATCTGTTCTTGCTGCACCGCGGCGCGAACTGGTCGGCCGCGGCGGAAGACTGCCTTCGCGTGAACGTCTGGACCCCCGGCGCCCGCGCGGCAGACAAACGGCCGGTGCTGGTCTGGATGCACGGCGGCGGGTTCACCGGCGGCTCCGGCAACGACCTGCTCTCCTACGACGGCGAGAACCTGTCGCGTCGAGGAGATGTGGTGGTGGTGACCCACAACCACCGCCTGAACGCGCTCGGCTACTTGAACCTGACGCTCCTGGGGGAACGCTACGCGGCCTCGGCGAACGTCGGACTGCTCGATCTCGTGGCGCTGTTGGAGTGGGTTCGCGAGAACATCGCGGCCTTCGGAGGCGATCCGTCGAACGTCACGATCTTCGGGCAGTCGGGCGGCGGGGGCAAGATCGGCGCGCTGATGGCCATGCCGGCTGCCCGGGGACTGTTCCACAAGGCGATCATTCAGAGTGGCAGCGTGCTCCGGATGATGGTGCCGGAGGCCTCCGCACAACTCACTGCGGCCTATCTGGAGGTCCTCGGGTTGACCCCCGCGACGGTGGACCAACTCCACACCCTTCCGATCGAACGGCTGGTGGCTGCTGCGCCGGCCGCTCTCGCAAAGGCGCCTCGTGGCGCCTGGGGTCCGACCGTCGACGGCAAACACCTCCCCGCTCACCCGTATGATCCTGTCGCCCCGCGTATCGCGAGGGACGTGCCGCTCCTGGTGGGCACGAATCTGAACGAGGGTGTGAACGGGGTGGACAATCCCAACTGCAACGCACTGACCGAGGCCGAATTGAAGCAGCGAGTCGAGCAGCGACCCGGCTCGAAGGCGGGCGCCATCATCGCGGCGTACCGACACGCCTACCCGGGGGCGCTCCCGTTCGATCTCTGGTCCGTGATTTCAGCGGCCCCCATTCGCAGGAACGCGATGCTGCAGGCCCAGCGGCACGCGGCGCTCGGGGGGGCGCCAGTCTACCATTACCTCTTCGCCTGGCACACTCCGATGCTGGACGGGCGTCCCCGAGCCTTCCACAGCGCAGAGATCGCGTTTGTGTTCAACAACTCGGATCTGTGCGTGAATCTGACCGGAGGCTCCTCCGAGGCGAGGTCCCTGGCCCGGCGCATGAGCGATGCATGGGTTCAGTTCGCCCGCACGGGCAAACCCGGCCATTCGGGGCTTCCGGAGTGGCGCCCCTACTCTGCAGAGTCTCGTGCCACGATGGTGTTCGATCGCCGCTGCGAGCCACGTCTGGATGTGGAGGGCGAGGGCCTTCGCCTCCTCTTCCCGGCCTGAGATCCGCGTTCGAAGTCTTCATCCAACCCCGCCGCTTCCGACTCGACGCACTTCGCGGAGCCCTTCCGCGAGGTGCGGGAGCAGGAAGTCGTACGAGAGATTGTGGCTCCTGCCTGCGATCTGCCGATGATACCTGTGGCGGCGTTGGCTCCGTGGGTCGCCGGACCGAGAGGGGTATCTCTCCCGGGGCCGGATCGGCCATAATGGATTCAGCAATTGCCCTGGATCGAACAACTTTTGAGTCGATGACGGATGAGCTTGAGCTGCGCCGGCGGGTGGAAGCGAATATCGAGGCGGTTCGTGCACGGATCGCTGGAGCCGAGGCCCGGGCCGGACGGCCGAGCGGAAGCGTCACCCTCGTCGCCGTGAGCAAGCTGCAGCCGATCGAAGCGATGCGGGCGGCGATTGAAGCGAGATGTTTGGATCTTGGGGAGAACTACGTCCAGGAGGCGGAATTGAAGTTCGCCGAGCTGAAGGGCTCCGGGATGAGATTCCACCTTCTGGGAAATCTTCAGCGCAACAAGGCTCGCAAGGCCGCCGCGATCTTCGACGTCGTGCAGTCGATCGACGATCCGCGGCTGGCCCGAGCGCTGGGTACGCGGGCGGTCGAGCTGGGAAAACAGCTCGAGGTGCTCGTGGAAGTGAACAGCTCGGGCGAAGCCGGCAAGCACGGAGTACCGCCGGACCAAACGCTTCAACTGTGCGAAGCCGTGTCGATGGAACCCGGACTGCTTCTCAACGGCCTGATGACTGTGGGTCCGCTCGCGGGTGGGCTCGATGGGGCCAGGCGCTGCTTCGATGGGGTGAAAGTCTTGTTCGACCGTCTCCCGGCAGCGAATCGGCGGGTGCTGTCGATGGGAATGAGCGGCGACTTCGAGACCGCGATCGAGGCGGGCTCCACAATGGTGCGGGTCGGGACCGCGGTTTTTGGTTCCAGGAGGCAAACTGGATGGGAAAGCAAATGATGACGGACGAGCCTGTCGATAAATCGAAGCGGTGGTCGTTTCTCGACCGATTCTTCCAGCCTGAACCTGAAATGGAAGAAGACGAAGAGCCGATCCGCAGTCGCGTGGTGCAGCCGGATTTTGCGGCGCCGCGGCCTCAACCCCGTCGGGGACAGTCGGACAATACGCTCCAACTGGTTCAAACGCAGCGGGGCGGAGGCGTCATCACCCGTCGACAGCCTCGATCCCTCGAGGACGCGACCCGCATTGCGGAAGATCTTCGCGAGCGCAAGCCCGTGATCGTCAACCTCGAGCAGACCGAGGAAGATGTGGCGCGGCGCGTGATCGACTTCATCAGCGGCGTCACCTACGCGTTGAATGGGTTCTACGAGAAGGTGGGTGAACGGATCTTCCTCTTCACGCCCTCCAACGTGGTGATCAGCGACGAAGACGAAGAGATGGACACCTCGGGCAAGGGCATCTACCACGAGAGAGCGTCCTGAGTTACCCGATGTCATTTGCCGGTACCATCGCATTTCTGGGCGGGGGCGTGATGGCCACCGCTATCTACCGAGCCTTGTTGGGAGCGGGCGTCTGCTCACCCCATCGAATTCGGGTGAGCGACGTGATGGCCGGGCGGCGAGACGTGGCGCGAGATCTCGGTGTCACGGCGTTTGACTCGAATCGCGATGCGATCCGGAGCGCCGATGTCGTGGTGCTCGCCGTCAAACCTCAGGATGTGGCTTCGGTCCTGGCGGAGCTGCGGGGCGAGCTGACGGCAAACCAGCTTCTCATCTCGATCGCGCCGGGCTTCACGACGGCGCGGTTGGAAGAGGCTGCCGGCGGTGGAATTCCCGTCATTCGCGTGATGCCGAACACTCCGGTTCTGGTGGGAGAGGGGGCGTCCGGATTCTGCCGCGGATCGCTGGCGACCGCGGAGCATGCGGCGACGGCCCGGGAGATCCTTTCCGCAGGTGGGCGGTGTGTGGAAGTTGCTGAGAAGCTGCTCGACGCCGTCACCGGTCTCAGTGGAAGTGGTCCTGCCTATGTGTGCCTTGTGGTTGAAGCCCTCGCCGATGGCGGCGTAAAGGCCGGGCTGCCGCGAGACGTGGCGATGACTCTCGCGATTCAGACCGTTCTGGGCACAGCAAAACTCCTGGCCGAGACGGGCGACCATCCCGCCGTTTGGAAGGATCGGGTCGCGACACCGGCCGGAACAACCATCGCGGGCCTCGCCGCTTTGGAAGCGGGAGGCCTGCGGTCGGCTCTCATCGGGGCGGTGGATGCCGCCTCGCGCCGAAGTGCGGAGTTGGGGAAGGGTTAGCCCAGTCCGAGCGGCGGGAGCGGCGGGAGCGGCGAACTCGACGTCGTTGCAGTGGACGGATCCAGCCGACTGAGGCGCGCCAGTTCTCGCTTGCATGCCTGCACGAGAAGCAGCGATGAGGTTGATCGCCCGAGTGCGCCGATGCGCCGGGCCACATCGGCGGCGGGTTCTCTGGATGGGTTCCGCGCGGCGGCCGCTTCGGCTGCAGCGTGCGCAGCGGCCAGGCTGACGTCGGTGAAGCGCTCCGCTGAGAGTTTGAGCCGCTGGAGAGCGCCCAGCGCCTTCTCTGTGCGGGCCAGGTCAATCCCTCGATACTTCAGCGCGTCTGCAGCGGCGGCGTACGATGAGACCCGTGTGGCAACACGTCGATCCGGATCGCTCCGATACTCCTTCCGGGCGCGACGGAAGTCTCGGCCCGCGGCAGAGGGATCGTCCATTCGGAGTTCCATCCAACCGCGTTCCTCGTAGAGTTCACCTTTGGAACCCACCGGATGCCGTTTGAGCGCGGCCGTGGCCACCCGATGCGCAGCCGCGGTGCACTCCAGGCGCAATAGCATCCCGGACAGCACCCGGTCCACCAAAGTGCTTCCTGCTTCGACGCCGAGCTTGCTTGCGACAGTGGACGCCTCCTCGACGCTCTCAAGAGCCTCCCTTCGGAGATCCTGGTTCCAGAGGATCACCGACCTGCGCAGCAGGGCGTGAATGGCGGAAAGGCGGTCGCCGCGCGCCCTCGCCAGTTGCAGCCACTCGCCAGTCAGTCGAGCGGCTCCGACGAAGTCCCCGCTGGTACATGTCGCCATCGCAGCGAGATTGAGAGCCTGTTCGAGATCCGCGGGCGACCCCATCTTCCGAGCGAGATCGAGCGCCGAGTTCGCCGCAGTCACAGCGCGATGACACTGGTCCCTGCGTAGTTCCAGCGTCGCGAGCAGCCGAAGCGCCAGGATGGCTCGAGGGGAGTTATTCGCCTCGATTGCCGCGTCTATGATCTGCTGCAGAGGTCGACGAGCACGTGGGATTCGACCCTCACTCAGTGCACTAGCCGTCTCGGCAAGCACGGTCTCAGCCGCCGAGATCGGATCGTGGATCGTGTCTCGATCGGGCGTATCGTGGGATGTTTGTGACATTTACGATTCAGCGTATTCTCGGTGGTGTTTGGCGTCGGGAACAGTTCCCGTCCCGAATTGGATCCACCTTCCCCGAAAGAACGGTGGGGCCCAGGATCTGGGGGCGGATAGACGGGGAGGGCTTCACCTCGAGAGATGAGAACTGTACATTGTTAGTCTTACGGCCGTTCAACGGATGATGACTGTCTTGTTTGACGGAAAAGGAATCGGGTTCAATCTACGTGGGCCAGCCACTCGTACTTGTCGCGCAGCAGGATCCCCTGCTCAAGGCTCCTTCCGAAGCGCTGCTCTTGTTTGGATTTGAAGACGGCGAGTCCACGGACAGTCTGAGGGCTGTTGACGAACTGTTGGGCGGCTGGCTCACCGAGAGTCGTAGTCGGGGCGAGTTTCGGGGTGATGCGGCGCAAGTTGTGGTCGTACCCACGTTTCTGGCGCTCGATCCCACCCCCGCAGTCCGCATCGCGCTTGTCGGCCTGGGGAAGCGGCGCGATCTCGATCTGCGGACCTTCCGAAATGCGGTGACGGCGGCGCTTCGGACCCTTGGGAAGCGCGGGATCCGTACGGCGGCGGTGGACGTGGCCGGTCTGCCGCTTGCCGCTGCGGATGCGGGCGAGGCTGCGGCGGAAGCTGCGGAGTTGTCCCTGTTTCGGGTCGACATTCACCGCTCCGGCGCCCACCGCGATGAAGCGATTCACGAACTTCGCATCTGCGGCGCCTCGACGGACGTCGTGAAGCGGGGGAGCGCGCTCGGCCGGGCGAAGAACTTTGCCCGAGATCTGGTGAACGAGCCCGGCAACATTCTGGACGCGGTGGAGTTGGCCCGCAGAGCCTCCGCGATGGCGGAACGAACCGGCTTGAGCTGTCAGGTGTTTGGCGCTGAGGAACTCGCCGAACTGGAAATGGGGGCGTTCCTGGCGGTGGCTCGGGGCACAGCCCGCCCTCCGAGGCTCATCATCCTCCGACACGAGCCTCGCTCCATGCCCAGAGACGGGGCCCCCGTCCTGGTGCTTGTGGGGAAGGCCGTGACCTTCGATACCGGAGGCATCTCGTTGAAGCCCTCCGCCGAGATGGGACGGATGAAGGGCGACATGGCTGGCGGGGCCGCCGTCGTGGGCGCCATGCAGGCGATCGCAGAACTGAACGTCCCCGCTCGCGTCATCGGGTTGGTTCCAGCGGTGAACAACATGCCCGACGCCGACGCCTGGATGCCGGGCGACGTTATCCGGGCAATGAGTGGCAAGACGATCGAGACCATCTCCACGGATGCCGAGGGACGAATGCTTTTGGCCGACACCGTGCACTACGCGGGTGTCCTCGGCGGCACCCATGTCGTCGACATTGCCACCCTGACTGGAGCGTGCGTAACGGCGCTTGGCCACACGGCTTCGGCTCTCTTCGGAACGGATGGCGAACTCGTGCGGCTCATTCAGGAGTGCGGAGACGCCTCCGGGGAGCGGCACTGGCCGATGCCCCTCTTCTCGGACTACCGGGAGCTCATCCGCTCGGACATTGCCGACCTTAAGAACAGCGGGGGGCGCGCCGCAGGATCCATCACGGGCGCCTGGTTCATCCGAGAGTTTGCAGGCGACATCCCATGGGCTCATCTCGATATTGCCGGTTCGTCGCAATTCGAGAAGGCACGCCCGTGGGCGCCCGCCGGTCCGACCGGCACCGGAGTGGGGACCTTTGTCCGTCTGGCGGAGCGGCTCTCAGTGAGGCATCGATGACCCGGAAGTCGACGCTCGTTTAGCGGCGACCGTGCCGCTGAATGTGCCGCCAGCCCCGCCACGAAGCACGGCGAGAGCGGGGCTTGAGCCGGCGGCGGTACTCCGAAGCCATACGGATCCGCTCGGCGTAGGTGGGGTGGGTGTCGTAGAACAGTCGGCTCCAGCGCGTGGAAAGCGCTTCCTCCAGATTCATTCGACGAAGCTTCTGCATCACCGACACGTAGTTCGCCGGGTCTCCCGTTGCGGCGAGGGCATAGCGGTCCGCATCCTGCTCATCTCTCCGAGCCTCTCGGTAGACGAAGGGCGAGAGTGCGGTGGCAAGAGCGATGGCAACGCCTGCCGCGAGAGGAAATCCAGCCAGGTCGTGGGCCCCGGACAGGCCGAGCGGAGTGGAGAAGAGCTGGAGCGAGAGGAGCGCCACAGCGGCGGCGCCGATTTGTGCGGAGCCGAGCACGATCTTGCGTTGCGCCTGCGCCACGCCCGATGGAGTTTGTGACTCCAGGTGGAAGTGATCGTACAGGTGACCGAACTCGTGGGCGATCACGATTCGCTCCTCACCATCGGTAAAGGCGTCTATCAGCGTGTCCGTCACAAAGATCGCGCTCTTCTTGCCTTTGAGCCGAATGCTGGCGTCGGCGCGGGAGGTGCGGTGGCTGACTTTGACCAGGTAAACCGGCAGGGTGAGGTTCCCGATACCGGGAACGGAAAAGGTCTCGTCACGAAGGAACGTGACGGGGTAGAACAGGTTCTGGAGCGGCTGTTGAACGTAATCAATGAACAATGGCCGAACCGCCAGGAACGCCGCCGCCCACAGCGGAAACAACCAGGGCCACCAGCGGAGTGTCTCCACAAACGGCGCCAGGCAGAGGATCGTCACCAATCCGTACAGGGTCGTGCGGCAGATCCAGCCCCAAAACCACGCCAAAAACGTCTCCTGGGACAGTCCGAACCGTCGATCCAGCAAGTACTGGTTCAGCCACTGAAACGGGAACACCACCCCTCTGGTGATCAGCCCGATGGTCACGAGAAAGAGGAAGTCTGTGGCCGCACGAGGCGCGCTGAAGGAGTTGAACCACTCCAGAAGCTCGCGCGAAAACCCCGTCGGCGTCAACAGAAGCAGCGTAACGACCAGAGTGAGGAATTCGCCAATCGCGAGTTGGAACCGTGCGCGCCCATATTGCGTGCACCGGGAATCCTCACTCTCGGAGATGCCTTCGTCAGGGGAAGTGTTAATCATGAGGAATGGGCGTCGGGCCTCGTCCCTTAACCTGCCCGTCCAGATTATAGTTCAGGCGAGGATCGCCACGCCAGAGGATTGCAACCCGTGAGTCGCACGAATGCCTCAGAACTTCGCCGCGATGCCATTTTGCTCGCAGGGGGACGAATCACAGGCGCGTTCGAGCGCGCGGTTGGGTCCCCATGGAAGGGTGTCGTGCGCCGGCGCAGCGAGACGTTGGTCGAGCGCAGCATTCGGATCCTGAGGGAAACGGGAGGCGTCGGCAGGATCTGTGTGATCGGCCCTGAGGCCATCTTCCCACGAACGGACGCCACGGCGGACGGGGGTGTTGTGGTCTGTCCGCCCAGGGAGAACACCTTCGAGAGCCTGCTGGCAGGGATGGAAGTCCTGCACGATCGGGAAGAGGATCAGGTGCTCGCGATTGCGGCGGACCTGCCCTATGTCGTCCCGGATGCTCTGGAGGACCTGTTGGTGCGAACTCCCCCGGGCGCGGATGTCGGGTTTCCGGTCATCCGTAAGGAAGCGCTGCGCCGGGAGTTTCCCGGAGACATCGGCGTGTACGTGCCGTTGGCCGATGGTCCGGTCACCGGTGGGAGTGCGGTGGTGTTGCGCGGGGGATATCTCACTCACAATGCCACGGTGCTGCGCTCTCTGGTTACCCATCGAAAGTCGCAGTTCGGCATGGCCCGGCAGTTCGGCCTGGATCTGGTGTGGAATCTCATTACCCACCGGCTATCCATTCAGGATCTGGAGCGTCGCATTTCCGAGAGAACGGGCGGTGATTGTCGTGCGGTGGATCACTGCCGCCCCGAGATTTCATTCGACCTCGACAACGTGATGGACTACTGGTACTACCGCCGGCGTGAGAGCCGGTCTGGCTAGGAGAGAGCAGGACTCCATGTCGGTCCGACTGACGCTGGCGGGCAATGCATCCGTCCTCCTGGAGGGAACGGGGATTCGGCTGGCCATGGACCCCTGGCTCAGCCCGGCCATCGGTCCGTGGAAGCGGCTGAAGGAGCCCGGGTTTTGCCACCGGTCGCTCGCCGGACTGGACGCCATCCTGATCTCCCACGCCCATCCGGACCACCTCTGCCGTGAGACTCTTGCTCAGGTCCCCAAGAAAACCCCGGTGGTTTCTCCGCCCGGCACGCCCCTGTATCGCCTGACGCAGATGGGGTTCGAGATCGTTCGGTCCGTGGACGCCTGGGACTCGTGGTCCCCCGGGTCGGATGTGGAGGTGATTGCGACTCCGTGCTTTCACACTCGATACTCGGTCGGCTTCCTCATCCGGCTTCATGGTCAGACGATCTACTTCGCCGGGGATGCTTCGCCTCGAACTCCGTTCAGGGAGATTGCTCGTCGTTGCGGTCCCATTGATGTGGCCCTACTTCCGGTGGGAGGCTCCTCGCTCGCGGCGGGTCCGCTCCAGCGTCATCTCACTCCCCTCCGCGCGGCCCACGCCGCGTGCGAACTGGAAGCAAGGTCCGTGATTCCGATGCATTGGGGACACATGGCCTGCTTCCCCGCCATGCTCGATCGCTTCCGTGGCACTGCCGAACAGTTCCAACTGGCGCTCCACGCGGTCGGCGCCCGGACCGTTTGCCACGACTTGGAAGATGGCGAAACGCTGCTATTGGATACCGCCGGCTAGCGATCTGCCGAAAAAACACCCCCGGGGAAATCCCCGGGGGTGTTCCGATCCCTGGTGTGGGGGTCGGATTACATGTCGAAGTCGTGGCTTCCGCCACCGCCGCCCGCCGCGGGCTTTTCCTTTTCGGGCTTGTCCGCAACGAGAGCCTCGGTGGTGAGGATCAGGCTGGTGATGGACGCGGCGTTCTCCAGGGCGGAGCGAGTGACCTTGACCGGGTCGACGACGCCGGCCTTGATCATGTCCTCGTAGACTTCGGTCTTCGCATTGAAGCCGAAACCGATGGCCAGATTGCGGACCTTCTCGACCACAACGCTGCCCTCGAAGCCGGCGTTGTTGGCGATCTGCCTAAGCGGCTCCTCGAGGGCTCGGCGAACGATGGCGACGCCGACCTTCTCCTCGTGCTCGGTTCCGAGTCCGGCGAGGCCGGCCTGGATGTTCACGAGCGCCACGCCGCCGCCGGGAACGATTCCCTCTTCAACGGCCGCGCGGGTCGCGGAGAGGGCATCCTCGAAGCGGTGCT
>SXGS01337172.1_pt1 | contig 44218 bp, 45 predicted proteins | sample 3174681 | NCBI WGS metagenome assembly SXGS01 (sample SAMN11356861, study PRJNA531348) | freshwater metagenome | isolation source: freshwater sample F1-80 | place: China: Fuxian Lake, Yuxi | collected 2017-12-25 | reverse complement strand
TGATGCTGACGTCTTTTTTCAGTTCGTTCATCAACTCTTCGATTTTTGCCGTTGCGATCGGGTCCAACGCCGACGTCGGCTCATCAAACAAAACTAGTTCAGGACTAATAGCGAGCGCCCTTGCGATACAGAGCCGCTGTTGTTGACCGCCCGAGAGGTTGAAGGCAACGGCATGAAGTCGATCTTTAACCTCGTCCCACAGAGCAGCCGAACGCAGGGCTCGTTCCACATGTTCCTCGAGGATGCTGCGGCGCCTAATGCCTCGAACTCTGAGACCATAAGCCACATTCTCGAAAATCGATTTCGGGAATGGATTCGGTTTCTGGAACACCATTGAAATCCGCATCCGCACTTCGATGGGATCGACGCGCTTATCGAGGACATTCACATTATCGGGTTGAAGGATGATCTCGCCCGAGTAGCTGTTAGACGCATAGAGGTCGTGCATGCGGTTAAAGCAACGAAGAAGCGTTGTCTTACCGCAACCCGATGGGCCGATAAGGGCTACGACCTGCTTCTCAGGAATTTCCAAATTGATGGTCTTAAGGGCTTTGTGAGCACCGTAATGGAAATCGAGATTCCGAACCTGGGCTTTGATTTTGTGAGTCGCGGCGCTAACCGCAGCTTGGGTCGACATCGATGTTATCCTTCTCTCACCACTTGATCCGCTTGCGGAAACGCAAACGAACGAAGATGGCAACGGCGTTCAAAGAAAGGGTGATCGCCAGCAAAACGACACCGGCGGCCGCGGCGTTGACGTGAAACTCTTCCTGCGGGCGTGACACCCAGTTGAACATTTGAATCGGCATGACCGTGAAGGGATCCATAATCCACTTCATGGAAACATAAGGTGCTTCTACCGAAATTGGAGGTGTCGGCAAAAACGCGATGAAGGTGAGGGCTCCGACCGTGATCAGCGGCGCCGTTTCCCCGATGGCCCGCGAGAGCGCGATGATGACGCCAGTCAAGATCCCACCGGTCGAATACGGCAGAACGTGGTCGCGCACAACTTGCCACTTGGTTGCGCCGACGCCGAATGCGGCCTCGCGAATGTGGAGCGGAATCGCTCGAATCGCCTCGCGAGTCGTCACGATGATAATCGGCAAAACAAGAAGGCCGAGTGTGAGCCCTGCTGTCAAAACACTCTGGCCAAGCGACATCTTGTAAACGAAAAGACCAAGCGCCAAGAGTCCAAAAATGATCGAAGGAACACCCGCGAGGTTTGAGATGTTGATCTCAATTAGTGTCGTGAGCCGATTTTTCGGCGCGTACTCTTCAAGGTAGAGACCGGCGGCAATTCCGAGCGGAATCGCGCAAAGAGCCGTCACGAACATCACTAGAAGACTTCCGACCCATGCGGAGAGAATTCCGGCACGCTCCGCAAAGCGCGATGGAAAGTTGGTCATAAACTCCCAGCTCAAGCGAGGAACGCCGCGGCCGATGATATCGCCGATGAGAACCATGAGAATCAGAAGTGCGCCCGCGAGCGCAAGGAGGCTAACGAGCGAGAAGGCCCGATCGTAAAACTTCTGTTTGCGAATAACGGATTCAATCGGTTTCACGATTAGTATGTCTCCCGGAAACGCTTTCTCATGAAATGACCAATGACGTTGAAAAGAAGGGTCATCAAAAGAAGCGTGAGGCCCGCCGCAAAGATGGTTTGGTAACCGATACTTCCGTGAGGAAGATCTCCCATGCTGACTTGAACGATATAGGCCGTGATGGTCGACGCCGAATCGAGAGGGTTAAGCGTCAGAGTCGGCTGCATGCCGGCCGCGATCGCAACGATCATGGTTTCGCCGACGGCTCGCGAAATCGCGAGGATATAGGCTGCCGTGATCCCGGAGAAAGCGGAAGGGACGACCACGCTGAGTGCCGTTTGCAATCGCGTTGCACCCATCGCGTAGGAACCTTCGCGGAGGTACATCGGAACCGAGCGCATGGCATCTTCGCTTAGTGAGCTGACGTAAGGAATGATCATCACGCCCATGACAAGACCGGCACTCAACATATTGAAGCCCGGAAGTTCAGGCATCAGCTTTTGCAATGCGGGAGTCACGAAAAGGAGCGCAAAGTAGCCGTAAACTACTGTAGGCACGGCGCTGAGTAATTCAAGTACGGGTTTTACGATTTCCCGGACGCGCGCGGGGGCATATTCACTTAAATAAATGGCGGCGATTGAACCAACCGGAATCGCCACGAAGAGCGCAACGAATGTTGTTACTAAAGTTCCCGCGAGAAGGGGACGAATGCCGTAGCGAGCCTCGGCAAAAAGTGGTGTCCATTCAACATCGGTGATGAACTGTCGAAGGGAAACTTCTTTAAAGAAGGGAATCGATTCTGAAATCAAGATCGCCGCGATTCCGACGGTCACGAGCACCGACATGAACGCTGCCAGAAACAAAATGAACTCAATAACCTTTTCTCTGATCTTCCTGACGAGCCCGCGCCCACTCTTTGAGTACACGAGTGATTTCGGCGCTAGCTGAGAGCGAGCAGGGATTTTGGCTTGTTCTATTGAAGATGACACGCTTACGACCGCATCCAGATTGTGTTTCATCCCTTGTAGCTCCAAAGAGGGCAAAGTTCCTCTTGCGGCGTTCCAGAAACGAGAGATTTTTGGATGTTATAGCCGTATTGCCCGCGGGTGGGAACCACGGCTTATGTCAGCGTTCTGTCAAGACACAGCCATTCGCACAATTTAGCGGCAGACTTCGGCAACTCTGCCGCCCTTGCGACCTAATTTCTCACGTACCCTATCAAGTTTAGAGACTTGTTTCGCGTTTCATTAAGTCTTCGATTTTGAGTCCAACGTCCGAGTGTCCGCCGAACACGGTTCCCATCTTACCTTTTTTCAGATGCTCATTTGCTAGGTCGTAAGCTTTTTTCGGGAGTGCCACGTACTTGACTTGTTTTGCGAGTTCGCCGCCGTTGGTGAGGAAGAAGTTGATGAACTCTTTTACTTCAGGCTTTTGGAGCGATTTGTCGCTTACGTAGATGAACAAAGGACGCGAAAGAGGAAAGTATGCGCCAGTTTCGACGGCTTCGGCCGACGGAAGAACGGCCCCTTTTTTAGGTGCTTTCGCGCCACCATCGATGGCGAGAACCTTTAAACGAGCCTTGTTTGGCTCGTAATAAGCGTAAGGGAGATAGCCAAGCGCATTTTTATCGTTGCTGATCCCTTGCACGATCGTGTTGTCGTCTTCGCTCGCCGTGTAGTCACCGCGGCTCGATTTCGCTTTCCCCACGACGGCTTCAGTGAAGTAATCGAACGTGCCGGAGTCAGACCCGGCGCCGAAGAGTTTCAGAGGAGCATCGGGCCATTCGGGGCGGACTTGATTCCATTTGGTGATTTTGCCCTGAGCTTCCGGAGCCCAGATCTTTTTGAGATCCTCAATCGTGATGTCCTTAACCCAAGTGTTCTTAGGGCTCACCGCAACTGTTAGCGCATCATACGCGATCGGAAGTTCGTAATACTTGATGCCGGCTTTTTTGCAGTCTTCCATCTCCGTTTTGGAGATGGGGCGAGATGCGTCCTGAACGTCCGTTTCTCCACGGCAGAATTTCTTGAAACCGCCGCCCGTGCCGGAGATACCAACCGTTACGCGAACGGCGCCTTTTTTTTGAGCTTGGAATTCTTCTGAAACCGCTTCCGTGATGGGGAAAACGGTGCTCGAGCCGTCGATCTTAATCGTTGCTTGAGCGAAGGCGTCAGTAGCCGATGCCGTGACGAGACCAGTTGCTAAAGCCAAAGCGGGAAGAAGGCGAGAAACTTGAATCAGTTTCATGAACTATCTCCTTAGAGTCATTTGAGAACATGAGGGAGCTTCCACTCTTGCCACGCAGCTCTTCCAAGCGCAATCGGCGCACGTCAGGATTCGTTTAGGATTTGCCGAGGTCAGCGATTCCGAGCGTCTGCTCGAAGAAGGGACGGGTAACCACGCTTGTGTTCGCGGTTGCCAGGAATGAGGCATGCATTTGCGTTTTACTTCAAGCTCCCGGTTAAGCCTGTTGCGCTCGCCAAGGGCCCGTTAGTGTGAGCGCTAAGGGAAATAGGAGCGCGAAAAGCTCGAAACTTCTCGACTCTGATTTTCATTCACCAACAGTTTGAACAGCATTTGGAGGTAGAAAATGAGACTCTTCACGAAAGCAATCCTCGGAGCGATGGTCCTGTCATTGGGCGTTGGCTGCCAAAGCATGAATCGCGACCGCTCATCCGACGCCGCATCAGACACGACAACTCCTAACGAAGCGTCGGTGTCGGATCCAACTTCGTCCACGACAACGGACACGACCCCTGGCGCGACATCGAGTGATCTTTCAACCAGCGGTAATCTTTCGGATGGCGGTTCCACGACTGGCGTTTCGCCGGGATCTGCGGGAGATATCTCAAGTGGCACAACTAGCGGTTCGCTGACCGGGCCGATGAACGGCGCCTCAGGTGATTCGACGACCGGAATGTCTTCAGATGCTACGAGCGGCATGGAGGCAGATACAACAAGCGGCACAACTTCCGGCATGTCGTCTGACACGATGAGTGGAACGACATCAACCGATTCTTCCATGTCGGGCACGTCTTCAGGCATGAACGACATGGATCAGACGGCAAAAGACAAAAAGAACAAGAAGAAAGCTAAAGGCGCCGGCGCTGGAGCAGGAACGGGCACCGGTACGGATACGGGAACTGGCACCGGAACTGGAACAGACACTTCCGGAACAGGAGCAGCAGGATCGACTGGCTCAGGCGGAATGTAATCAAGAGCGATCGGCGGGCGGTGCGCAGCCGCTCGCCTCAATTTGTTTAGTCGAGTTGTTTAATCAGGATAGAAGCGGATTTAACGAACAAGGATCCCGGCGTCCGTCTCCCGCCTAATCGCGGCGGTTAATCGCGGCGGTTAATCGCGGCGGTTAATCGCACAGTCCAGTTAGGTAAAAAGTATGAATCTGCGATTGCTTCAGACATGTCGGAGTCGCATTGCCAGCTTTGCGATAACTCTCGTAGAGATAGCGTTCTGAATCCGGGACGTTGATCATGATCTCGATTTCGTTTTTTGCTTCAATGAACTTCACCGATTTGAGATCCACCTTACAGGCACTAGTTACGTCCACAACGTTCAACTCCCGCCAATTCGCCACTTTTTGTTTGCACTGAGGCCGGATTTCCACGGTGAACGGCTGAGCGAGGACGTGATCGTTTTTGCGCACGATCAAATGGACCGGCCCCCATTGTTTGGTCTGGATAAGCTTTTCCAAGTAAACGTCTTTCGCATCGATCGCGTCACCTTCATGCGCTCGAACAAACGAGGGAGCTAAGAAAGAAGCGATGATGAAGAATGTCAAAGCGATGAGTGGCTTCATTTCATTCTCCTGCGCAAGGCGGGTAGGCGAGGTGAAGATGGTCGCTGTGGTTGCTGTCAGCTGGACGTCCCGAGCGCCAGTGACCGACGGATCCGAAGCCTTCTTCCGCACGGCCCGTACGACAGCTAGCCGGGAGCGTGTTGGCCCAGCACTTTCTGAGCTCTGAGTAAAACTGCAGGTTTTTCGGATCATTAGATTGGTTCACGTGCATCTTCATTTTCGTGCCACTCGGTTTGAAAATGATCGCCCCGATATCAAGAGCCCGCCCAAGAGAATGAAGACTTCTTTGGCCGGAGCCTCGTTTATTCCGCTCGTTGTAACAACCCATATGATTGATGTGGATCGATTCGGGCTTCGGGAGCCCAGCGGCATCCGCGGATTTTTGCACGCAGCCAAGGAAATGTTCATCCATGTGCTTCTTCATGCCCGCGTGCATTTTATCTTCCGTACATTTTTCGTCTTGATTGAAGCCGGAAGTGATTTTCGGCATTTTACCGTCGACCGGTTTGCAATCAAAAGTTTTCACGAGATCTGCGGGCGCATCTTTCCCGAGAGTTTCGTGATCTCTTTCGTAAGGAGAATTCGTCGCACGCTCAAGGTCGTTACCAGACGCACCGATCGACGCCAAGTTCATCAAAGTCGGAGCGGCGAGAGTGCACGCAAGCAGCGCTTGCTGTAAACCGGACATCGTTGCCGGTCCGGGCGTCACGCTCGGGATGACCGGCGTACTCATGGTCATGCCTGGCGCTCCGGGCATGTACATGGGTGAGCTCAGGTTCTGGATGTTCCCGTTAGCCGCTGCATGATCGGAGATCATGACGAAGACTAAAGCGCTGAGCACCAGCTTCACGAGCTGGGAACGCGTATCGCCGGCAAGGAGGCCGTTGGTTTGTCGGGGGCTTGAGTTTTTGAGCACGTGGACTTATCGGCAGGCGGGATGAAAATCTTAAAATGAGATGGTCAGAATTTTTCTCAAATTGAGACGGAGACGAGCATTGTTGAAAGAGACCCGTAAGATAGCGGAATCGTGATTCTTTATGAAACCTCTAGGTTCCGACTCCGACCGCAAGTCTTGTTGAGAAGCGCAGGCTCAATCTTCAGACTAAGTAAATCCCGAAACAGGACGTCCATTCCTCGGAAACACAACTCTTCCACAGGTGGGTCGGATGAAAGGTCTCTCGAAGCTTTTCGTAGTGTTCGCTCTTCTTTTCAGCGTTACGTTCAATGTCGATAACGCAAAGGCGCAAGAAGAACAGGAAAGTCTGAACTTGCTCATCTCACACCAAGAATTTGTCGAGCTCTCACCCGAAATGCAGCGCTACTACGTAGGCTACCTTCAGAAGCTTGCTCACAATCTTGCCAAAGATAAAATCATCTACGAGCGCGTGCGCACATCGGCAAAGACAAAATTCGTTTGGTTGCTTGAAGGATGGATTGCGCCCGTAATGGCTCAAGGTAAAAGAGCTGTTTCGAAGTGTCCAACGAACGTAAATAAAGATTATGCCGGTGCGGTGACCGGCTGTGACGATTCAAAGTCCAAAATGAATGCGCCCGACGGCATTACGACTACGTGTGAAACCAAGGGCCACCATCCTTGTGGTGTTGGATTTTACGGCTACGTTCCGGCCGCTAAAGGCAAGGGTGGACGCGTTCTGTGCGTCGATAAGGCCCCTGCCGACGGCATGGAGGCTTATACGGGTGCGTGTAAAGATCGCTCAGAGAAAACCCCAGGTGCAAAAGATGCCGCCGCTCGGGTGATCAAAGAGCATGAAGAAGAATACAAGATCTTCGATGCTCTTGTTCCGCCGGATAAAAAGCTGTCGAAAGAGAGATTCATCAGCCAAAAGTACTTCGGTGATTCGGAAGAAGCTCGCAATTACGTCGGAGCTGGCGGCAGTCAGGGAGGCGCCGATCGTGCTCCAGCGAGTACGGCGCGTTAAAGTCTCATTCTTGAGCATCGACTGTTCATTTTCATATAAAAGAGCGTTGTTTAGTCGTGCTCCCGGCGCGACTATCGTCGAGTCTTCGACTGAAGCGATTTACGACCCTTTGAAAAACTAAACGGTTTCAAGAATTGTTCCGATAGTTTGTTGAGACTCTCACCGGAACAGGGGATGCCGTCATGGGTGTTAGACGCTGGAAGCGCCTCTCGGAACTTTCGCTCACAGGTAAAATCAGCTCAGGATTCGGGTTGGTTCTTTTTCTTCTCTTCGTAGTCACACTGGTGGCGCATCGCTCGCTCCAGCAAGTCAGCTATGTCGCGGACGAGTTAGCGCACGAAGCACTCGTAGGCACGAAGTATATCGGAAGCCTCAATCTTACCGTTGCGCAGATCCGGTTGGCTGAACTCCAGCACGCTCAAGCCGCGACCGAAACCGAAATGACCGAGTGGGAAGACGTGATGGAATCCGAACTCGCTCATCTCGACCAAGCGCGAACGGCTTACGAAAAAGTCGTGAAAACGGATGAAGATAAAAAACTCCTCAAAGACTTCGACGATCATTGGGGCAACTACCTCGGTCAGCACGTTCAATTCGTCAGCTTCTCGCGCCAAGACAAAAAGAAAGAAGCCAACGAAGCATTAGGTCAAGAAGCTTGGACCGAGTATTCAAAGATCACCGACATTCTCAATGCTTTAAAAGACCGAACGGCAAGTCGGGCGGACGATGCTTCCCGCCAAGTGGAATCGATTTCTGAAGCTTCCAGTCGCCTGATTTGGATCGCCTCCCTCATAGCGGTGGCGATCGGCGTGGCCGCTTCGGTTTTGATCAGTCGGAATGTCGTGGACCGAGTGGGCCGTGCGGTGAAGGGGCTTGTCGAGATCGCAGCGCAAGTGACCGCGGCTTCCCAGCAGATGGCGAGCATGAGTCAGCAATCAGCAAGTGGTGCGGCTGAGCAAGCGGCTGCTTTGCAACAGGCGTCCGCTTCGATTCATGAGCTTTCGCAAATGGTCGATCGAAACGTTGAGAACGCCGAAAAATCTAAAGATGTTTCGAAGACAAGCCACTCAAGCGCCGATGAAGGACGAGGCGTGGTCGAGCAGATGATTCAGGAGATGGGCGAAGTGAGCACAACGAACACGGCGATGCTCACGCAAATCGAGGAGAATAACCGCAAGATCTCCGAAATCACCCAAGTCATCAACGAAATCGGAAACCGCACGAAGGTCATCAATGAGATCGTGTTCCAGACGAAACTCCTCTCCTTTAACGCATCGGTGGAAGCCGCTCGAGCGGGTGAGCACGGGAAAGGATTTGCCGTTGTCGCGGAGGAAGTCGGAAACCTCGCTCGGATGAGTGGACAAGCTTCGCACGACATTTCGCAACTCTTGCGCGAGAGCGTTGAGCGCGTAGAAACGATTGTGGCAAGTTCTCGTTCGGGACTGGAAAGTTTGGCGACCGAATCGAAATCCCGTATTGAACGCGGACAGTCCATCGCGGGCGAGTGCGGCGAAGTCCTCAACCAGATCGTCAATCACGCCGGAGAAGTCAGCAGTCGAGTGGAAGACATCGCAGTTGCTTCACGAGAGCAAGCGGATGGTTTGCGCTCGATTACATCCGCGACCCAGCAGCTGGATCGCGCAACGCAAGAAGCCGCAAAAGCTGCAGAAGAAGCTTCGACATCTGCGCATCAGCTTGCAGATTACGCCGATCAAATGTCGCGGACATTGGCCGATGTTACGGAGGCCGTGTTCGGTCGGAAGGTCAATCCGCATTCGGGAGAAGTTCTTGCTTTCTCGCGAGCGGATCAGTCAAAGCGCAACTCGACGGCGGCCTAAGCGCGTCCTCAGGCCGCGATGGCGGACAGCGAGCGCCACCCATAGGCCGAACGCGAATCGAAACTTCCAGCACTAAGTTGGAAGTTTAGCGAGCGTAGACCTCAACGGCGAACTCGTTTGGATCTTCGAAACACAGGTAGTTGCCGTCGCGTTTAAGGATGCGAATGTTGCGCAGGCCGAGTTGTGCTTGCAATTCATCGAGCTGGCCCGCGGTGCCACCCATGAAAGCGATATGATTGAGCCCGTTCGCTTGTCGTGAGTTCCTCGAGTTCTGATACTCATCAGAAACTTGGACAAAAACGAGATAAGTTCCGCCTGAGTGGGCCCAAGAAACATGAGTTTTCGACTCACTCGTTTTTTGATAGCCGAGTTCCGCTAAAAACCAACTCCAAAACTGATTCGATTTCGAGAGATCATGGACGTAGTATTCAATGTGATGAACCTGCCCAAAGTCCATTCCTCCTCCTCGTTTCACCCGAATGCTGACTCCAGAAGTTGAGATACGCCATTAAGGTTCAGGCTCAGAGCAGCCGACATTCGACGATACTTTCCTGATAAATGACTCTTCCTTGTGTTTTAGACGGTTCATGATTGCTTCCCCAGCTGACTAAAGTTTCCGAGGTGTCAGCGGTACGGAACTGAACCCGCCCACCGATGTCGTAGTAGGGATTGAAGTGATAGACGAGCGATGCTTCGTTGTCGATTTTAGCCAAAGCGTCAGTGATCGCGGCACTTCCGCTTTTCTCCACGAGTTCAAAATGAACTTTCTCGCCATCGACTCTACAGACGACATTCTCGATTGTCTCAGCTGAAGCTTGAGCGAAACTTCCGAGACAAAGAAGACTCAAGGAACCAAGTAGCAATGATGTTGACTTCATTTTCAACTCCTTTGGAAGTGCGTCGCCTTCGACAGTCACTTGGTTCAAATCGTTTGTACAATGAGTCTTGTCTATACCGGTCATAGTTTCTGGCAATGGCTGGCTGCCGACGACAAAGATTGCTGCTTAAACGCGGACGCGGTAGAGATACCGTGATGCACGATCAAGCCATTTTCTCCGACGGTGTCCATCTCATTTCTACTCGGGGCGTCTCTCATCTTCATCAGTATTGCGCCTCAATCGGGATTCATCCCGGATGGTTCCACCGGAGTTCTAAATTTCCTCATTACGACGTTCCCTCTAGTGAGCGGGATTCTTTCTTCGAGGATCACCCGGAAGTACAAAAGGTCAGCTCCAAGGAGATCGTGAGACTTTTGAAAAAGTTTGGTTTAGTCACGAAAGCTAAAAGGCTTCTGCGATAGTTCGCGATCTCTTCGATTCCTCTGTTCACATGAGTCATCGATAGATAAGGGCCAAACGTGGGCTTACGAGTGCTGCTTTTTGCAAAGTCCTTTGTTGAACGCGATTCCGGTTCTCGTTAGAAGTTGAGCCTCAAAGAAAGTCCATTTCAGCGAGGTGCCTGGTGACTGCCGGCGAAAGCGCGCTTTACGATAAGTTTATGTCCTTATGTCTTCAGGGACGATGTGCCGACGCGCTTGAAGTGGCTCGTCGGATAAATCTGGCTACTTTGTCCCCAAATTTGCGAAAGCGCGTTGATCTCTTCATCCAGCGTTTTTCCTCTTCCTATCGTCTGAAAAATCATAGGGATCCGATTCGTAACCTCATTAGCTTCTACGAAGTTTATTGGCATGAAGCGCTCCTGGAGCGTGGAGATCATCGAAAACTGAATCAAAAGCTCGTTAGTCATATTTGTCGGTGGCTGCACGATGTTCGCGGCGTGAGGATTAAGAGTCGCGCGGCGGACACGGTAGAAACTCGTCTCAAGCAAGAGATCGAGGCTATGGGGTACTTCTGCATAATCGGAACGGTCGGGCATTTGCGGGAATTAGAGATTTGGCGCAAGCAAAGAACTGTCGTGAAATCTGTGACTCTGCCCGAAACGAAAGAGCGCGTGCGCGTGTTTCTTATGTCTGATTTCCTCACGAAGGGTTGGATGGCCTATGCTTCGATGGGCCGATTTTATCCAGGTGGATGGGCTAAGCAAGAGGGCCTGTATTGCAACACCCATGCTTATAAGCTCGAGTCAGAAAAATTTTTGGTCTCGTATTTGGTGCATGAAGCTCAGCACTTCGCTGACTACAAGAAATTTCCAAAGCTCGGTCAGGCGGATCTTGAGTACCGTGCGAAGTTGGCAGAATTTGCTTTGTCGCGAAAAACGGGAAAAGAAATGTATCGAGTCTTCGCTAGCCGGGCCGACTACAACAAAAAGAGCCCGCATGCGTTCTCGTATCACTGCGTGGTTCGCGATCTTGCAAAAGAAATCACGGGCGATGAAAACTTCATGGGGCTAGCTCGGCAACCACACCTTTTGAAGCCGAAGCGTCTGAACCAAGCAGCTCGCACCTTGATGGCGCGTCACTCGCTAGCGCTTCGCGCCCGAGGTGGGAAACGGGTGCGAAGTTTAATCAAATAGTGTTTATACCTGACCGTAAAATCCTGTGTTCTTGATCGGCATGTTTGAAAGCGTGTGGGTCAATCAGATTGCCCCGACCTGTTCTGTGCAGGGACTTAGGTCGTAAGCCTTATTTGCGACCTTGGAAGAGCAAGCGCACGCCTTGGATTTCTAATGCAATCCATGGCACGCGCAAAACGCCGCAGGCGTTTAGCCCGATCAGCAGACGCTTCGTCGTAGTCACTGAATGTTTTGGGAAGTAAATTGCCAAGAGGAAAATTGGAGCGGGTGATCGGGCTCGAACCGACGACCTATACCTTGGCAAGGTATAGAAACGATTCGATCTAAGTCACGGAAAAGATTAGTAAAAAGCCTGCTTTCTTCGGGATTCTTCAGTCCCAGAGTTCACCTCCTATCTTCAATAGGTTTGATCTGACGCCATTCGTGGTGACCATTTGGTGACCGCTTGGTTACCGGGATAAACAAAAAGTATTTTAAATAAACGTCTCCGATAGCGTGCGAAGTTCGGCTTCAATCAAGCAACCAAAAAGTAACTCTCAAGTCAGATTTGCGAACGTCGTTAGGGGAAATGTCCGATGGCCGAATCGTGGATCGGCCAACTCAATACAGCGCCTGAAGCTGCTGAGAACAGCATTCGCAAGTCGTACAAAATCACGGAGGTAAAAACCTCCGGTTTGCTTCCGAGACCCGCCCTGTAAACGCCTTCAAAGTCAGCCCTTAGCTCAAGGAAGGTCGACTGCTCCTGCTCCTTGGCACCCGCCCCCAACGAGTTGGTAGCGGGTGCCAAGGAGCATCCACAGTCTCCAAAAGAGCCAAGAACTAACTTTGATAGAAGGGCGGGTCTCGGAAGCAAACAAAACAAAAAGGGGAGAAGAGAAGAATGAGAGAAATCGAAAAACAAACGGAAGCAAATCCACTTCATCCGTTTCAAAACAGATACCAATCGCAAACAAGAAAAAAATCAAACTACTATCCGGTGAAACTTACCGGTAGGGATCTAGAGATTCTAGAGTTCGTCTTAGAGATGAAGTTCGCAAGTCTCAATCATATCTTTGAGCGCTTCTTCTCCATTACCAAAAAAGGTGAGCAAGCTCGCTCAATTGTTTTTGCAGACAAAAGAATTCGGCAGCTTGAGTACGGTGGTTTTTTGAAAGCCACGCGAGTTTACACGGAGCCCACGAGATTGTTTCTAGCGACTGATCAAGCTGTCAGAGCGTTAGAGATGAGTAATCCAAAGCAGGCGCCGCTTAAAGCTCTCAAATTCATCAACAACCGAATCTTTGTTCACGATAAGTACGTTTTGGAATCAAGACTTCAGCTCGAGCGTGATCTGAAAATTACCCATTGGTTATCTGATAGAAAACTCTGCTCAGGGCTTATCAATAACTTTGGCCTTCATTATTCTTTTGCGCCGGATGCGATCTACACACTTCCGACTGGCGAGAGAGTTGCTTTTGAGATGGAAGTTGCGCAAAAGCCGAAGGCTGATTACCGGAAGAAAATTGAGTCCTTCGTAAGAGTCTTGAGAAACCGGGATGACTCCATCCAGAGGTTTGATCGTGTGCACATTCGATGCGTTCGCACACGTCCGTACCAAATTCTAAAGGAAGAAATTGAAGTCTTTGACGATTACTTTGATCTCGAATTTATCGAAACGGAACGTGAGAAGTGAGTTCCGGCTATCGTGGACTCAGTCGATTTTCAAGGATTCAATTGGTGAAATGACGCCCGGGCGAAAGCAGCACTTTCCTTAAGGGAGATAAACAATCAGGGTCGATAACAACGGCCGTTCACTTCAACTGTTAAGGTACCGCAGCCGACTCTATTAGTAGTAATCGACACCGAATCTGAATTGAATAATGCTGATTGTCCGCATTGCACTTTGCTTTCCTCTTCCGCTTCACTGATTGTGAGCTCCAGTGTCCTAGGCGCAGCTTGATGAGGAAGAACGTGGCAAAGAGGAATATCATTCCTCTTAACGATTTCGACCGTTTCTGCCGCGAAAGCCACTGTGGTGGTGACCATTACTGTAAAGCCAAATATCATTCTGTTTGTCATAAAAGTTCTCCTTCACTCAAAACTAAGAGTCGAGGACATTGTGTCTGCGTGAAGGCGTTCATAATGCTCAATGGTAGCAAAATATAAATTCTGATTGGCTGTAATAGGGAGAATTTATGGTTCTCTATTTATAATTAATGCTCGAAAGGTCAACTCTTCTGCTTGTTTCTGAGTGAGAGAGATATCGCGGCATAAGTAAAACCCAGCAATCAGTTTCTGATTAGTCGTCCTTCCAGGTTTTCGGAAATGGAACTTAGCAATTAAAACGCCAGCCGAAAGCGGAAACTTTTCTCAGGAAATCTTGTTTAGTTCTATTTTCCTCTCCAGGAGAAAATCATTCATCCTATGTTTTGGGAGCGAAGCTGACCTAGATCCGATTGGTGTTTTCGTCTTTTCGAAGTTTCCGGAATAATAAGGCATGAAATATTCTGCGAGCCTTTGAACAAGCGTTGGCGGAGAACAAATCTAGGAGAGTGGATGTGCAATTTTTCAGACGCGAACAGGTGAGAAGTGTTCCGTTTGGCGCGGGAGTAGTAGAACCACGTTTGCGCCGGCTGCCTTTTTTTACGAATTGAAGTTTATATGCTGCGGCTGTTGGCTACTCCAGTCTTTCCAAAATGTTTTTTAGCTGATCAACCTCTTCACGTTGTCCTTTGACGATGTTTGCGCACAGGATCTTCAACTCTGGATCAGTGAGATTTGCTTCGTTGCACATAAGAATAGCTCCTGAGTGATGCGGAATCATTGAGCGTGCGAACTGCGCATCATTCACGCCGATCTGGTTTCTGATTCCGAACCAGAAAAAGATTAGCGCGCCAAGACTTAACACTAAAATTGCCAAGTTCAATTTGAAGTCGGTGTACATCGATCGCATAAGAACCACCTCAAGAATCGCCATCGGCGCAGCCATAAGGCCGGCCATGTAAACTTGATTGATGTTACTGTATACACTCGAGAATGAATCAGCCATGGCGTACATCAGAACGTACATGGTGATGAACGAGAGGAGTACCATAACTGCAAATCGATTGTAGTGACCCGCTGCTGCAGCAGTGTGAGATTTGTGAGCGGCATGATTCTTTGTCATCGATCGCGGGTCCATCGTACCTTTTTTCATAAATCCTCCTTGGCTGTCTATAGAGGCTGCGCCTTCCGCTAGGGGCAAGGTCAAGTCGTAACGCGAGAGTTGAGGCGGATTCGGTCATAAAGATTTCTTCAAACTCAAGCCGCAGATAACTTAATACGGATGCATGGGATTAATCTCTTTTACTTACCAAGGGAGGTTGAAATGGATCTTCAGTCAGTAATGGGTACGGCTGGGCAAGCCGCAAAAAAGATGTTCAGAGGGATGACTGATGAAATGCAAATGTGCATCCAGAACTGCACACTCTGCTATCAGATATGCTCTCTGATGATAACGCACTGCCTTGAAAAGGGAGGCGCCCATTCTTCTCCAAAACATATCCAAGCTCTTCAGGATTGCGCAGGTGCTTGCGCAGTTTCTGCGGACTTCATGATTCGTGGCTCGGATCTTCATTCGCGGTTCTGCGGAGTATGTGCCGAAGCGTGTATTGCTTGCGCGGTTAGCTGTGAAGCTCTTGCTGATGACGAAATGATGAAAACGTGTGCCGACGTTTGCAGGCGTTGTGCTGATTCTTGCCAGCAAATGGCTTCACACCACTAACAACGAATGGAGGAGCAAATGATTAAATTCTTAGCGATTATGGTAGCTGTGTTGGCGAGCTCATCGGCACTCGCAAACGAAAGCGAGTCCGCGCACAAGGGAGCGGACCATTCTAAAATGGGGAATATGCACAAAGGCATGATGCAAGGAGAGCATCAAGGTCATGGGAATCAAGTGGATGCTCACTTTCTTGATCGCTTTATGAAGCACCATCAAGACGGAATAGAGATGGCAAAGTTTGCACAGCAAAAGGCTCATGCTCCCGAAATCAAAAAGATGGCATCGAAAATTTCGAAAGATCAGCCAAAAGAGATCGCCCAGATGCAGAAGTGGCGTAAAGAACACTTCAGCTCTGTTGCAAAAGCTAACGACATGCCGCCGAGTATGGATATGTCGAAGCTTCGAAGTGCCACGGGAGCTGAGTTCGATATCGTCTTTGCTGACATGATGGCAAAACATCATGACGACGGGATCAAGATGGTCGAGAGCGTTGAAGGACAGCTTAAAAATCCTGAGGTTAAGCGGTTTGCTGAGCAATCAAGAAAGAATCAGATGATGGAGCGTGATCAGCTAGCTCAGTTGAAATCTTCTTTCCAAAGCTCGATGAGCGGAACCACTTCTGCTGAGTAATGTGGGACAGGGGGGCCCGGAGATAGCCGGGCTCTACTGATTTGCTTCGGTGATTGTTATATTTAATTCTTTTGGCGCCACCTTGTTCGGTCCTCTTTTTGTCTCGCTTGGCGAAGCGACGATTTGATTGCCACGCTTATATTCATTAAGATCCGCCTGGATCTGGCGCATTTGAACCGAATTGGTTAAGTGCCTCCTAATAACCTTCATTGTAGCTCTCACTTTACAGGCCTCCCTATATGCCCTGGTACACGTAGGCTCATTTCGTAAGTGTTAATAAAAGTGTCTATGCACCTTCTTGCCACTGGAAGGTCAAGACTACTCGAATTGCAGCGGTTTGAAACGCAGGTCTTGACCTTCCAATGGCTGGAAGCTTTAGACTGGCTCTGTATCTAGGAGGCATTTTATGGCAAACCGACATGACCATTCACATCACTCTCATTGTGGGCACGCTCATCATGGCCATTCAGCCCGTGGCGGTGAAAAAGTGACCGATCCTGTTTGCCAAATGACAATTGATCCAGCAACTGCAAAGGGCGGAAATTCAGTTTATAAGGGGCAGACCTATTATTTCTGTAACCCAAAGTGCAAAACAAAATTTGATGCAAATCCTGAGACGTACCTAAAGCCAATTCAGTACACAGTTTCAGATGCTGAGATGGAGAAAATCTACACCTGCCCTATGCACCCTGAAATAAGGCAAAAGGGTCCTGGAAGTTGTCCGATTTGCGGGATGGCTCTTGAGCCGGAAGAGGTGAGTCTTGAGGAGGTAGAAAATCCAGAACTTATCGATTTCTCTCATCGTCTCAAAGTAAGTGCTGCGCTGAGCGTGCCACTTTTTATTCTCGCAATGTCTGATCTAATTCCGGGTCAGCCCCTTCAAAATTTGATGCATGGCCAATGGATGGCTTACATCCAATTCTTGTTGGCAACTCCAGTCGTGCTTTGGGGTGGATGGCCTTTTTTTGAGAGGGGCTGGCTTTCAATCAAGACGATGAAGCTCAACATGTTTACTCTGATCGCGATCGGTACAGGAATGGCTTATGCCTATAGCCTGGTAGCAACCTTTCTGCCTGGTCTCTTTCCCGAGAATTTCCGTTCGCATGGCGGAATGATTGCTGTGTACTATGAAGCAGCTGCAGTCATCACGACGCTCGTTCTCTTGGGACAGGTCTTAGAGCTTAGAGCAAGAAGTCAAACGGGGAATGCAATCCGAGCGCTCCTCGGTCTCGCACCTAAGACGGCTCGGAGAATCAAAGCTGACGGAACAGAAGAGGATATTCCGCTTGAGCATATTCACCTTGGCGACAAGTTAAGAGTTCGCCCTGGTGAGAAAGTGCCGGTAGATGGAAAAATCGTAGACGGTAAAAGTGTTGTCGATGAGTCGATGATTACTGGTGAAGCGATACCGGTTGAGAAAGTCATTGGTTCCTCAGTCACTGGCGCAACTGTTAACGGTGCCGGCAGCTTCGTCATGGAAGCGACTCGTGTCGGTTCAGATACTTTACTTTCTCAAATCGTAAAGATGGTTTCACAGGCTCAGCGAAGCCGCGCTCCGATTCAAAAACTTGCCGATACGGTGTCTTCTTACTTCGTTCCTGCGGTTGTAATCATCGCCATCCTGACCGCGATTGTCTGGTTTGCAGTAGGGCCGGATCCAGCATTTACTTTCGCAATGGTTAACGCAGTTGCAGTCCTAATTATTGCTTGTCCATGTGCCCTAGGACTTGCGACTCCGATGTCGATCATGGTTGGTACTGGCAAAGGTGCTAGCTTCGGCGTCCTTGTAAAGGATGCTGCTGCTCTCGAGACTCTCGAAAAGATCACAACTCTGGTGGTTGATAAAACCGGTACACTCACGCTTGGTAAGCCAAAGCTAGCTCAAGTGTTTGTGGTAGGAGACGCTGCGGAGAACGACCTTCTTGCGCTTGTGTCTGCCCTTGAGAAGGCAAGTGAGCATCCTTTAGCAGAAGCGATAATTGAAGGTGCCAGAGAACGCGGGATCAAAGTTCCCGACGTCAACGATTTCGAATCCATCACCGGTATGGGCGTGAAAGGTATCGTAAGCGGCCGAACAGTTCTCGTTGGAAACAAAAAGCTGCTATCCAAATTTGATGTCGATCCAAATTCCCTTGTGGGTATTGCAACCCAGCTTCAAACCACGGGCCATGGAGTCATGTTGGTGGCCGTCGATCAAAAACCTGCTGGTATCATCGCTGTGAAAGATCCGATCAAAGAAACAGCAAAGGACGCAATTCAGTACTTCCACTCGAAAAATATAAAAGTAGTGATGCTCACCGGAGATAATACAGCGACGGCAGAAGCTGTCGCGAGAGAAGTGGGAATCGACCGCGTTGAAGCTGAAGTGCTTCCGCAACAAAAGAATGAGGTCGTTCGAAAACTTCAGTCAGAGGGTCACCGGGTGGCGATGGCCGGAGACGGAATAAATGATGCTCCTGCCCTTGCGCAAGCTGACATCGGCGTTGCAATGGGAACTGGAACAGATGTCGCTATGGAAAGTGCTAGTATTACACTTGTAAAAGGCGATCTCCTCGGGATCGTCCGAGCGCACCGTTTAAGCCAACAGACAATGAAGAATATCCGACAGAACCTTTTCTTCGCATTCATCTACAATGCTCTGGGTGTCCCTATCGCGGCAGGCCTGTTGTATCCCGTCTCGGGTATTCTCTTGAGTCCAATGCTTGCTAGTCTTGCGATGAGTCTCAGTTCTGTATCGGTTATCGTGAACTCGTTAAGATTGAATCGGGCCAAAATATGAGGAGTCGCGAAATGAATATCGGTGAAGCGGCAAAAGTATCTGGTGTAAATGCCAAATTGATTCGTCACTACGAGTCTATAGGTATTATCCCAAAAGCGAGCCGAAGTGATTCCGGTTACCGAATTTACTCCGATGCGGACGTCAACATCTTGGCATTTGTCCGCCGCGCTCGGAGTCTTGGATTCTCAATGAAGGAAATAAAGAAGTTGGTCGGACTTTGGCGAAACCGTTCGCGGGCAAGTGCAGATGTCAAAGCGCTGGCTCTTGAGCATGTGAAAGACATGGAACAAAAGGTTGAAGAACTTCAGGCAATGATCAAAACACTCAAGCACCTTGCTCGTCACTGCCATGGCGATGGCAGACCCGATTGCCCGATCATCGACAGTCTAGCTCAATAATTTTCCGAACGTAGTCACAGAATTCATGACGCCATCGTATTGATCGTCAAGTACTTAACAATGGAAAACCCTTTAGGAAATCAGCGGGGCAATTTATGAAAAACAGACTTTTATTGGTTCTTACAGTTTTTTTTGGCTTACTCGTTTTTGCCGATCCAGCTTTGTCGGCTGAAAGCTTGAAAATCGTAGAGCACGAGAAGGTTTGTATGGTGACCGATATGTATTTCGGGAAGAAGCAGATTCCAGTCTCCAATGGCGGTAAAACGTATTATGGCTGCTGTGAAAACTGCAAGGAAACCCTATCAAAAGACTCTAAAGCAAGAACCGCGATTGATCCAGTGACTGGTAAGCCAGTCGATAAAGCGAAAGCAGTGATTGCTGCTCGTAGCGATAATTCAGTAATTTACTTTGAGAACAAAAAGACATTTGAGCAGTTTTCAAAGATCCAAAGTCCGAACAGTGCACATGGTGAACACACGCAGCACTAACCTCTTAAAAAAGATTCGGTGCTAAATAAGCAAAGAAAAACCCCGTGGCGAAGATAGCAAGGCTGATTATGTAGATCGTCTTGCTGTTTCTTCTTCCTGTTAAACAGGCCTGTCGCAAGATCGGATCAACAGGACAGGGTGCATTTCGATTCTTCCATAAGAGCATGCCGTTTGTCGCGAGCATAACCCCAGCGAAAACAAAAACGGCTGTCTTATTCTCCGAGACCCAGATCAATCCTGGAACATTGCTGGCCAGACCTGCCATCACAGCGCCTAAACCTAAACTCACCAACAGGGCAGGAAGGGCGCAGCATATGAGTGTGCTCATAGATGTGAAGAGCGTAAGGAAATTGGTGACGCGGTTCATTTCGCTCTCTCAATTTTTACGACGTCGTATCCAGACTCGGTGATGATCTTTTTGATCTGATCGTCGGGGATGTCTTTACCCTCTTGAGTTTCTAGAGATACCAGTTTTGTTTCGAGACTCACGTGTACTTTGGTGATTTCTGGAAGTGATTTAAATTTTTTCTCAATGCCCTGGGCGCAGAAGGCGCAGACCATGCCCTTGACTTGTACTGAGATCGACTTGGCTTCGGCGAGGAAGGGCAATAGGAGCAACAAGGCTGCGAACGCAAAGTTTCTAGTTGTCATAAATCCTCCGATTTCAAAGATGGAACATAAAATTCATCATCCAATCACCGTCGAGACTGACGCCAGTTTCGAGCAAGAAACTCTTGTAAAACATTCGAGCAAGGGGGGTAACGACGAATTTCTTCTCAAGAGAAGGGTGCCATTGTCCTTGCACCATAAACCAAGTCGCCAACTCATTGTATTCGGCTTCGTAGGGTGCAATGCCGAGCCGAGCTTCGACGTGATTGAAGTCTTCTGCGACATTGGTTTGCATTGATTCAACCTTGATAAGCGAAAAATATTTTCGATTTTCCGCGTCAGCTTCTATTCCGCTGATATACGCTCCACCATTGGTAGCATCAGTTCGACCAAGCAAATTAATATGTCCCGCTCCGCCGTAAACGTAAATGTTCGTTTGGTGATCATCTCCATTCCAACGCTTCAAAAGATAATCGAATTGGAGGCCCGAAAAATTAGCTCGGCCTTCTGGCATTTCCATTCGCATGAACCTTCCTGCGGCCGCCATGTTGGGGCGAAAGCTAAAGGTAATCCAATGATCCGACATAAAAGGTTGATTCCAGGTCATTAAGCCTGTCGCACCTTGATACGCAACCGGGTGCGCTTGTGCGTGAATGCCGAACATTCCGATCGAGATTATCAAAAGAATCATTTTGATCATTGCTTGTCCTCTTATACCCTTTACGTCCGAAACTGATTGGCTGTGACATGATAAACGCTAGTCGCGCAGATATTTGATTTCACTTCAATTCTACAAATACAATCGGCTTTGTCACAAGATCGCAAAGTCATGCGTAGAAGAGTGAGAGGGCAGATGCGGTTTTCGGAGAAAACAGATGAAGAACTGATGTCTGAGTACCAGCTCGGGTCTGAAGATGCATTCTCGGAGCTATACAGGCGGCATAGCGGGAAGGTTTTGGCGTTCGTGAGACGGCGAATCGCGGATCCTCAAAAGGTCTCTGAGGTATATCAGGAGGTGTTTGTGAAGATGCATAAATCTAAGCATCTGTATAATCGAACTCTTCCATATCTTCCTTGGCTGTTTTCGATTTCGCGTACCGTAGTTTTGGATTCTTTACGTGCACAAGGAAGGCAGATCGTCGAGACGACGGAGCCAGACTTAGGTGTTTTTCCGTCTCAAGCGAAGAACGAATACTTGATCGACTTAGAGCCTCATCTAGCTTCACTTAGCTCAACTCAGAGAGCAGCGTTAGAACTTCGCTGCGTAGATGAGAAGACATTCGAGGAGATTGCGGCTGTGCTTAGGACATCTCCAGTTAATGTGAGGAAACTCGTCAGTCGAGGATTGAAGCGACTGAAGGAGTTAGTAATTGAAGGAGAACGCCATGAACGGCGAAAGAAATGAAAATTGGCTCAATGAATACAGAGAGTTTCTTGGCTCTGGTTCACATGAAGTTCCTATTGAGGAAACAACGAGAGTTACGTTGAGGATGAAGCGGCTTCTTGATCCGAACCCTTGGCTTGTCTTTGTGAAGGTTTTGGTAATTCACGCGCTAGTCGGTTCCCTATCGCTTTCGATTTGTCATCAGTTTGACCTAAATCCCTTTCAAACATCCCGTTCTCTCGCCGACTGGCTCATGTCAATTGGTGGACATGGTGTTTGCATGATTGGATGTGGAGTCTTCTTCGTTGGATCAAGTGTTCTTGCTTCCGGATACTTTCTTACTCTTGAGGAAAGTAGGGCTCTTCGCCGGACGGGGTTTCCCCAGACATTTGCGCTTGCGGGACTTTCGCTTGGACTATTCATGACAGTAGGTGCAGAGCTGGCTCTGACGTTTTCAGGATTGTGGTTATTAGGCGCATTGATTGGTGGATTTGTTGCCGCAGAAACCGTTTGGAAGTTCAAGTATATGCGTGCCTTGCGAATGCAGCGGATTTAAGTAGTTGACCTTCCAATAGTTGGAAGCCGCAGAAATGTAGATTGCATCCAATACTACGGAGATTGAAATATGAGAGTTCTAACTTTTATCTTAACGGCTATCTTCCTAGTTTTTTCCTCAGCGGAAGCTTTTTCGAAAACGGTTCGTTACGAACTCACAGTTCGAAACGAAAAAGTAAATCTAAGCGGCAAGAAGGAAGTCGATTTTGCACTTACAGTGAATGGTGGAATTCCAGCGCCAACTTTGGAGTTTACTGAAGGAGATGACGCGGAGATCCTGGTGAAAAACGAAATCCCGAACGAAGAAGTTTCGATTCATTGGCATGGAATTCTTCTTCCTCCAGAAGAAGACGGAGTTGCCTATGTCAACACGCCACCAATTCATTCCGGAAAGTCGCGTCTTTTTAAATTCAAAATTCGTCAAAGCGGTACTTATTGGTATCACTCGCACACAGCCGTTCAAGAGCAAAAGGGTGTTTATGGAGCGTTCATCATTCACCCAAAAAAGAAAGCTATTCAGTACGACAAAGATGCGGTCGTGGTTCTAAGTGATTGGTCCGATGAGAATGCTGATCAAATCATTCGAAACTTGCGGAAAGATGGCGACTACTATCTTTACAAAAAAGATTCGGTTCGCTCCTACTTCGGTGCAGTTCAAGCCGGCGGACTGAAGTCTCATTTAAAGAATGAATGGAGTCGGATGGGAGGTATGGATCTATCCGACGTCGGCTATGACGCATTTCTAATCAACGGCAAGCGCGATTCTCAACTTTTGACCGCACATCCAGGCGAAAAGATCAGAGTTCGAATCATTAACGCCGCTGCTTCAAGCTATTTCTATGTATCGATGGGAATACCGATGACGGTTATTGCCGCTGACGGGGTTGATATTGAGCCGGTTCAAGCAAAAGAACTTTTGATGGGTATGGCTGAGACCTACGATATTCTCGTGAGTCTGCCTGAGCATAAGAATTACGAGCTTCGAGCAACTGTACAAGACGTAACTGGATACGCTTCTACTTGGCTTGGGATGGCTGAAGCTCAGAAGGTCAATGCTCCGAATAAACCACTCCCGGATATGTATGCATCAATGGATCACTCTGGGCACGGAGGCGGCGGAATGGACCATAGTGCCCATGGCGGTGCAAGTATGGATCACAGTGCCCATGGTCATTCGGGTCAATCCGTAATGGATCACAGTAAGATGGACCATTCAAAAATGCACGGGGACCATAATGGTCATGGCGGCATGAGTTCCGAAACTGGCCATTCGAGACATACAGAAGCTTCAACAAAAAATGATCACAGCGGACATGCTCAAGTTCCTGGTTCCGCAACAACATCCAAAGAGAAGCCAGGAGCAGGCGGTGGACATGCTGACCATTCAGCACATGGTGGACACGATAATCACGCCGCTCATGCGAAGCCAGAGCCTGCAATCACAACAAAGAAGGTGAAAGGGAGTGCCGCTAAGGAAACAACAGTACCGCTAACTATCAAAAAAGGTACAGCAATTGATTGGAGCACGCAATCAGACGCAATGCTCAGACAGAACGCAGTCGAACGTGATGTGAGGTCTGCTGCATCCAAGCCGCCGGTTGAAACACTGACAGTCGATGCGCTTTCTGCACTTCAGCCGACGACTCTCCCGAAGGACGCTAAGGCTCACGAGCTTAAACTCGTACTTGGTGGGGATATGGAACGATACGTTTGGCATATCAATGGGAAAGCTATCCAGCAAGACAGCCTGCTTAGAATCAATAGCGGAGAAGTCGTTCGTATAGAATTCCAAAACGATACGATGATGCATCATCCGATGCATTTACATGGTCATTTCTTCCGTGTGGTGAACGCAAATGGAGAGAGGTCACCGCTTAAACACACGGTGGATGTTCCTCCTCATGGTTCGCGCACGATCGAGTTTTATGCAAATGAACCTGGGCAGTGGATGCTCCACTGTCACAACCTCTATCACATGAAAACAGGTATGGCGCGAATTGTTCGATACAACGACTTCAAGCTGACGCCTGAAATGGAATCGAACATCCATAAAGATCCGCACCTCCACGAGCATCTATACAATCACACTCAGCTTGAGGTGGCGAGTAACCATGCGAAGGCTCAGTTCCGTTTGATGAGAACGTGGGACGAACTGGATATTGAATTGGAGTCAGCGAATATCGAAGGAAAGAACTTCTCGTTTGGGCAAGAGTGGGAAACCGAGGGTGATCTCGTTTACCGTCGATGGTTCTCAAACTTCTTCAATGTCTTTGGAGGTGCATCGCTCTACGACGAGAGAGGTTTAGGTATGATCGGCATCGGGTACACGTTACCGATGTTGATCGAGAGCAGTGTTTCCATCAATCATGAGGGCAAGTTTCGATTTGATCTCGAAAAGCGGTTTCAGTGGACGAAGAATGTATTTTCGGATGCCGAGTTCACATGGAGACCAGGATGGGGTGGCGAACGCGATCAAGAATTCGAAGTGTCACTTATGTACGGACCTTCGTGGAGCTGGGCTGCGGGCTTGATGTTCACAGAAAAGAGCGCAGGTGTTGGCGCTCAGATTCAGTTTTGAGGGCCACCCACTCTAATCTGCAAGCAAATGAGTCGGGTTATTTTCGAAGATTTGCGATAACGACGCTTTTTAGGTTGAAGATCTCTTTGGGAGAACCGAGAGAAACTAGTTCTCAGCAAGGAAGCATGCGAGGCAACAGGCATTCCTTGTGTGAGGAATTGAATGCAAAAAGCGCAACAGATTCGACTGCCATGATGGATTTAGTTCCATAGAGGAAATTTAGTCGAAAGGGGTTGAGCTCGCGTAGTTGATAGCAGTCGAATTCGCTCCTAGGAGTTCGAAAGCGCTTATGCGAAAACACGTATTGATTATCTTGAGAGGTTAGAAGGTAACGTCAATGATTTACGAGGGAAAAGACAGCTCGTTACTCGGATGGTCTAGGCGAGAAGAGGTTTTCTTGTTTTGTCTTATATTGGTCGCAGTCCCATCAATTGCCTTTGCTCACAAAGGTGAAAAGCATTCCGCAGATTCAATGTTAGTAACAAAGCAAGATGTCTCTGACGGTGTATGGCTAGAGAGAATCAACGAAGATTATATCAAAACAGTGAAGCCCATATTTCAGAAAAGCTGTTTTGATTGCCATGGTCAGAACTCTAAACTTCCTTGGTACTATAATGTTCCTCTGATTCACGGGATGATGAATCAAGACATGCTTGATGCAAAAGAGCATTTAGACATGACAAAAGATTTTCCTTTTGGCGGCCACGGCAAACCACTTGAAGATTTGAAGGCGATACTGGAGTCAATTGTTGAACGCACTATGCCGCCGGACTCTTACCGAATGATGCATTGGGATGCGGGTCTGTCTGAAAGTGAAAAGCAAGTTGTATTAGACTGGATTGCCCGAAGCGAAAAACTCATAACCGGTAATCAGAAGTAAATTGATAACTGCCACATGAGCTCCCCTCCATAGGTGCTGGAGCCAGCTTCAGCTTCGAGACAAAAAAGCTAGAGACAAAAAATTGGTCTTAGTTGGTGGGTCCGGATGCAAGCAGTGATGGCATTTGTGTACTGAAGAAAAGCCTACAGCAGTTATGAGACAGATCACTTTTTTGGACTCTGAGTTTGTCTTCTGTTTCGGAGTAAACTCAATTTAGCGGCTTCGTAGCAAATTAACGAGTTCCGCAATTTTTTGTTCGGACAAGTAAGGATCCTTTGCCGCAAAAGCTTGTTTGACGCAGCCCCTAATGTGTCCCTCGAGAATTTCACATTCTAGGCCTTTAAGGGCTGAACTCGCGGATTTCACCTGCTGTAAAATGTCAGGACAATAGCGGCCTTCAAGCAGCATTCTTTCGATCCCTTCAATCTGACCCTTGATTCGTGCAATTCGTTTCAAACTGCTGATTTGTTTATCTGCGAGCGCAAGGCCTTTGATGCCTGTGTTTGCTTTAGGCTTCTTCTTTCTCGCTAATTCCATTTTTGAATCCGATCTTCCCCTCAGGGATCTTGGAAAATGCATATAGGGTACTGGGGTATCTGTCAAATTGAGCATCCCGCCCAGGGAGTTCCTGTTTCACAAGTCTAGTTTGGTAAGGAAGCCGTCGAAGCTAACTTCCACGATTCCAATCAAAATTTTATAGGCTTCGCGACGAGCATAGTATAGGGGAGTATACAACGGAGGGTTCAATGGAAGGGAATTTTCAAATCTCGAAATCGAGCTTCATGATTGCGGCACTTGTAAGTTTGGTTGGACTTGGTGGATTGGGATTGATTTCATCAGCAAGGTACGTTCCGGCGACACCAGTAAACAGTTTGGATGTACCTAAACTGCCTTTCACGGTTGGCGAAGATGGCGTCAAAGAATTTCGCCTCGTGGCGCAGCCAGTAGCCAAGTCTCTTTACCCAGGCTTCAATAATGGAGTGCCCATGACTACTTGGGGCTTTAATGGTTCGATGCCCGGGCCTACTATTGAAGCTGTAGAGGGTGATCGCGTTCGGATTATCGTATCGAATCAGCTTCCCGAGGCCACAACAATCCACTGGCACGGAATCGATCTTCCTAACAACATGGACGGTGCGGGGTCTCATACGCAAAAACCGATCCCACCAGGTGGACAATTTGTTTACGAGTTCACTCTAAAACAAAACGGAACTCATATGTACCACTCTGGTTACAATCAAACACATCAGGTTGGAATGGGACTCGCAGGAATGTTTGTCATTCACCCGCGGACGCCCCATTATCCCGTCGTAACCAAAGATTTCACGATGATGCTCCAGATGTTCACGCTTCCAGCGGGAAGCAATCAACCTGACACCACTTCGATGGAAGAGCAGTACTTCACGATCAATGGGAAATCCGGTCCAGTAACAAAGCATCTGAAAGTAAAAGTCGGTGATCACGTACGAATTCGAATCGCAAATCTAAGTGTCATGAATCACCCAATTCATATGCACGGGCATCGTTTCCTTGTTACGGGAACTGATGGAGGGCGCATCCAGGAGTCAGCTCAATGGAAAGCCGCAACAGTGCTAGTAGGCGCTGGCGAAACGAGAGACATCGAATTCACTGCAGTCGAGCCTGGCGTCTGGATGCTTCACTGTCACCTTCTTCATCACATTATGAACGACATGAATCGGCCAACGATTCCCGGTCAAGATGGACATTCCATGGACGCTAATGGCGGGATGCATACTATCGTTGAAGTAACAAAACAATGAAAGCTGAAGACTAATGAAAAAAATAATGGTGAGCGTTAGCGCTTTATACTTGGTGATATCTTTTTTGTTTATGATTGCTCTGGCCCCTATCGTGGCGGTAGCGGATGATCACGGGGGAAATCATGGTGGGGGCGATGGCCATCATGACTCCACCAAGTTGAAATTAGGGCGATATGCAGGTCAGTTAGAAGTGTCGTCCAACGGTAAGAAGATCAATGCAGTTCTCGATTTGTTTTATGCGCAAGTTGAAGATGAGTATCCGAAACTAAAAGCGATCCTTAAACTTACATTGGGTGGGTTCGGTAGTGCAGAATACGTAAGTTACGTCTATGAAAACGTTTTGTTTGATCCTCAAGCGAAGACAATCTCTTTCGAAATAGCAGGTCAGGATCTAATCATTTCGAGCACAATGCTTCACGGCGATATGTTGATGGGGAAGTTTCTTTCTACGTCCTCGGGCGCAAGTGGTGCATTCGACCTTTACTTTGTACGATCGTTCGAGGTGGCGCCTGGTGATGAAACGAAGCCTCCAACCGCCCCTCAGAAGCCAGGCGAAGGCGATCATGGAGGTGATCATGGTGGCGGAGGGCATGGCGGAGGGCGCGGTGGCCGTGACCTAGATAGCAATTCAGTTCCGATTGGTGCTTCGTCAGTACAGGCTTTATCGGGTGAATACCGCGGACAGTGCCAAAAAGAGCAGATCATACTGCAAATCGAGACAATGCGTAGCCGTGGCAGCGGTGAGCGTGATGTAAACCCCTTTGCGCAAAATCGCATTGTCGGGAGCTGGGGGCATGCTGCGAGGGGAAACAATTTAGGAATGAGAAAAGGTTCCGTTTATAGCTCTGGAACCTATGATTTCTTCAATGGACGATTGGCCTTAAGTGGAAAGCCTTCAAATCTCCAATGCGAGGTTCAAGGCGCATCGATGCAGTGTGGTGCGTGCACATTAAGGCGGACAAGTTCTTTCGAGGAAATCTACTCGCCGGCAAAAGCCGGCGAAGTGCCCTATTCAGAGCGAAATTTCAAGCTCAACAGAAGTAAATACGCGTTAATAGAGGGGACGCCTGAGCCTAAAGTAATCGATGGTACCTACAGGGGCTATCTTCATCACGAACATCTCAATCAGTACCAGCCGGTAACGATGAATGTAGTGAGCTTTTATTATCAAAAGCTGCCTCACTCGCCACGGCAACTTTATCTGAGTGGATCAGCAGAAGTTAACTTCGATCAAGTGGCCGCCTCTTCGGAGAAGTTAACTTATCGTATCGATCGTCGTCCTTGGCTTTATTCAAACGGAGGTATGGTTCTCGAGGGTACTGGAGAGGCCTTTGGGGTCGTGAAAGAATGGCGGGATGGCTTAGTAATTTTAGATTGGTACTCGCGCAATTTTGGCCGTGTTGGAACAATCGAGCTTCTTAAAGGCGAACTACCTCAACTTCCTCAAGGACTCGCAAGTGTACCTTCGATCACCGGCACTTTCAAAGGAGGCTACTCTATAGAATTGAGAGCCGTCCCTACTGATTCCACGGAGAAGGAACCAGACAATCCTTATTACCCGATGTTTGTGTCTGGAACTACTTTGGCAAAGGGCAGTGAAGTAGCGATTGCGATTAAAGATGGTGTCTACGATTTTTATTCTGGAGCACTGACATTTGAGAATCAGTTCGAGAATTATTTCTTCGGTAAGAGAGTGAACGCTGATCAACTAAAGCTTTTCTTTACCGGTAATAATGAATTCGCTTATCCGATCATCGAGATGAAGTTCACGGACTTTTACCGGGCTAAGTGATCGGATCTTCATTAGTACTATTGACCGTCTAATGGCCTCATTCTCTTGGGGCCATTCAACTTTCAACTCCTGCCCAAAAGTTAAATTTCGACAAGGCTCAGATGTAGTTCGTCTGTCAGACGATAAATTAGTGATTGAATTTAAATTTGTCTGTTCGGCGACACGGGGAAGCAAGACAGCTATTTGCGAGTTAAGCAAATTCACTGGTTGGTTGGTCTACCTGCTGGACGAATTTAAGCGTTCACGTTGATCAACGAGGTTAATCTCAACCGAATTAATTCATGGTCATAAGTATAAGAAGTAAGGTCTGTCCGACTTTCGGAGTTTTTCGATTTTCGTCCGCGATTCGGCTACCGTGCTTCGCCTTTGCGAAGTTGTTGGAAAGCTGTCATGCCAATCAATTTGCAGTTCCACGGTTGAAAGCGGAGAGGCAAGACAGGCGATCATGAGCGATTACTCATCCAAATTTTCGAAATACGATTCAAGAAGGCGATCCATTGCCCGGGGCCTTAATCCCAAGCGGGACCGTAAGTTCCTCACATTTGATGAGATGCGTGAGGTCTATAATCTTTCACGAACTACGGCTTACCGCCTCACGGCGAGTGGTAGCATTCCTTGCGTTCGTGTTGCTGGTCGGCCACTCAAGCCAATGCAATTTGACCCTGAAGTCCTTGAGCGGGTATTTACGAGTGATGGTGCGAAAGCATCGCGATCTTTGAAAACCGAAGAAGCAGGCGATTTATTGATCAGACGGCGGCCAATCCCCAAAAAGGAGAAGCTATGTCTGTAGTTCGATGGGTAGAAAAGAAAAAACGTTTTAGGTTTGATGGGCGCGGGCAAAAAGGCGAGCGCATCCAAAAGTTCTTTCGTACCGAGGACGAGGCGAAAGAATTTAAAAGTGATTTCGATCGTGCGCTTGAAGGTTACGTTCGGAGCGACGGCAAGGGCCACTTTGCAAAAGTGAATTCCAGAGATCAGCAGCGCGCGGTTAACGGGATCGCAATGGCAGATGCGATCAGAAAGTATCACGACTTAGCGGGACCTAAGAAATCAGAGAACACTCGTAAACAAGACCGAATCTATTTGGGGAAGTTCTATGAGTGGCTCTATGAGGTCAGAGAAGTCTACTATTCAGACGAGCTCGATAGTGAGTTGATTGAGACCTATCAAACCAACCTCATTGAAAAAGGTTTGGCAGAATCGACGATCAATCGAGAGTTCGTCACGATTAAACATTTCTTGAGTAAGTGCTTCAGGTGGAAGCTCACCACCGAAGACTTAAGCGACGCAGTCTCACTACTTTCCGTTCGTCCAAGTCAGAAACCGAAAGCGTGGACTGAAGATCAGTTCGAAGTTTTTCAGAACGAAGCTCCTCTGTGGGTGACGGAAGTCTTGAGAGTAATGGATGAAACGGGGCTAAGGCCTTTTCAAGTTGCGGCCTTAAAATTTAAAGATGTTGACCTTGAGAGGCGTAGGTACCGAACCGTCCATAAGAAGGGCGGACATTGGATTGATTCAACTTTGCCGGCGAGTGATCGGTTCATTGAGATCGTGAACAGGCGTCGCCAGAGAAATCGTTTTATCAATTCAAGCGGACCAGAAGACTTTATCTTCCTAAATTCTAAGAACCGGCCCATTACGGCAAATGCTCTCGGAATCGCCATCAGAAAAGTGCGTGAAGCTAAAGGTCTTCCGAAGATTACGGCTTACGGAGTTCGCCACAAATTTGGATCTGATCTTGGAGCTCTAGATGTTGGGCTGAAAAAGATTGCGACCCTAATGACGCATGCTCGGACAACAACGACCGAAGACTATGTGCAGGCGAAAGAATCAAATCTACGTGATGCGCTCAAGGCGAAGAATGCGCAAAACGCAAACGCTACAAGAGGTGATGTCGTGAGATTGAAGCCGATGAAAAAAGGAATTCGCTGAATAAAATGGTGACCGTTTGGTGACCATCTCTTTAGACCGATACCGAGTCATGGTGACCGGTCTCGTAAGTGCCAAATATCAGGGGAAAATTGGAGCGGGTGATCGGGCTCGAACCGACGACCTATACCTTGGCAAGGTATCGCTCTAGCCAACTGAGCTACACCCGCGCTCCGAAACGAACACGAACAGATCTTGAGCTGCTGAATCTACAGATGGCGTCTGGGGCTGTCAATACGAAGATACGAATTATTTTTCGCCTCTTCGTTCAGCAATTTCCTCTCACGAGGACTGCTGGTTAGCGCGACTTTGAAAATAAAGCTGCGTGTATTGATAACCAGAAATGATGCTCAAAACGACGCTGACCCACAACAAAACGCGCCCGATCTCGTACATCGGGAGACCGAAAATTTCCGTATGGATGAGGATGGCCGGAATCGCCACCATCTGAAGCGCCGTCTTCCATTTGCCTGTCGCTTTAGCATCGATGATCACGCGATCCGCCGCCGCGACCGAGCGAATTCCGCCGATCAGAATGTCACGCACGAGCAAAAGAATAACGACGATTGGGCCGACCCGCTCAAGCGAGACGAGCATGATCAAGACCGATGCCACTAAAATTTTGTCGGCGATCGGATCCATGAACTTGCCCATGTTAGAAATCGCGCCGTACTTGCGCGCGAAGTATCCATCGAACCAATCGGTGATGGATGCGAGGATGAAGAGCGCCGCCGCAACCCAGCCCCAGATCGGTTCCTTGAATGTAAGGAGCGCGATGAAGAGCGGGCACACGGCCATCCGGCTCCACGTCAGCCACATGGGCAAGCGCTTTTTCCAAGCAGGGATCAGATTCGAAGAAGTCGGAGTCGGCGAGGTTGACATGCGTTCACTTAAACCTTGTTGGTAAATGGCGTGTCAAGAAGAGGCGGGGCCGAAGCCTCACCTAAGCCTCTTCGCGTTGACAGTTTCTCGCCGTGAAGGGGAGGATGAAAGTTCGATGCTGCGCTCTTCGATGAGATCTGGAAAATTTTTGCCTATCGCGGTGATCTTGTTCGCTTCCGTAAGCTTGAGCCAGGTAATCACTTCGCCTGTTTTCGCTAAAGCCCCTGAAATTCCTAGTGCACCGCCCTCAATTTCGGCACCCCTGCAACCTGCGGAAGTCTCGGCTCCGACCCAACTCAAAGTGCAAAGAGGCGATAGGTCGCAGCGGCCTTTCTGGAAAGATCGACCTCAATTGATGGAGCGAATTCGTGATGAGCGGGAAGTCATCGTCTCCGTGCGCCGAGAGGATATCGCCAACGATCGCATCCGCTTCACCATGCAGGGCGTGGGACACGTGGCGCGCCCAAAAGATTTTAGTTTTCTCGTCAGCCAAGACTATCCACGGCTGAAGGAAGTGAGCGAAAACTTTCGCACGGTCAATTATGAACCAAGCACTCATCAACTCTATCTCGTGACCGAAGCGCTCGGCTATCAGGCGAGAATGGTGTTGCGGATTTTTCCAGTTTCGCAGGATTGGCGAAGCGAATTGCAGTGGGAAGTTGTGTGGGGTCACTTCAAAGGCATGACCGGATGGATCGGCTTCGAAAGAGTCGAAGAGAAAGTTTCAGAAGTTTCGATCAGCGCGAAATATGAAGCCGACGAACTCCCGCTTCCGAAAGCTCTGATGGGTTTCGCGCTCGAGGTTGTGACCCAGAAAGTGGCGGAACGGATGCGGTCTTTCATCGAGGCGCAACCGATCGAGCCGAACGTGGTGTTAGCGGCGAGGTTGGCCGCGCGATCGAACCAGAACGTTAAAGTCGACGTCGCGACGTTGCCGGGAATCAACTCGATTGAACTTCCGCCGGGATTTTCGATTTCAGTCTTCGCTCACGACACGGCCGGCGCAAGCCAAATGGCGTTCTCCGAAGGAGGGTCATTATTCGTCGCAAGCCCCAGCACTGGTAAAATTTTTGAAATCGAAAAGGCGGCCGAAGCCATCAACAAAAATCAACGGGCGCCCGCGGCGAAACCTATCGCGAGTGATTTGCTTAAGCCTTCGGGCGTAGCGGTGGGCGGCGAGACGCTTTTTATTTCTGAGCCTACGCGAGTTCTTAAACTCAATCTGAAAACAAAAACGTCCAGACCCATCGTGTTTGCACAGCTGCCGACGCGTAAAGAATTGGTCGCGTCTCCGCTCGCGATCGATAAATCGGGCGCTTTGTTTGTTGGGCTCGGCGCGGGTTGTAAGGATTGTGATTCGCGTGAGCCGTTCTTCGCATCGATCGCGCGGATCTCGAGTGACGGTAAAAAGCGCGAGGTTTTCACGCGAGGTGTCCGAGCGCCGGGTGGTCTCATCTGGAATGAGAAAACAAAATCACTTTACTTCACGGATGTCGCCCCTGATCTCCGAGGCTTAGTTTTGAAAGATGAGCTGAACGTAGCCCGGCGCGCGCGGCAGAACTTTGGATTCCCTGGGTGCCATGCGCGTGTGCGTCTACTCCCTGAATCTGAACGAGGCAAGGCGTGTGCGAACCGACGCGATCTGGTTTCGCCGCTGGTGGAGTTAGGCATTCAGGCGGGCGCGCAAGGAGTTGCCTACTACGACGGTGCAAGTTTTCCGGAAGAATTCAGAGATCAGATCTACGTGGTCGAGAGCGGCGGGTGGTCGGGCGAAAACGCTTCGGGCTTCCGAATCGCTCGCGTAAAACTCCGAAATAGCGCAGCAGTCGGTGCAGAGACTTTCGCCAAAGGTTGGGTCAGCGGCACGAAATCTTGGGGGCGTCCGAGTCATCTACTGATGGCACCGGATGGTTCACTCCTGGTGAGCGATGAGATGAACGGTGTGATCTACCGAATTCGGTTTGAGCCACCGGCTGAAAAGTAAAAAGAGCCGCGCGGGCGGCTCTTTTACATTCAACAAAATGCTAATTCCAAATTAGCCGGCTTTTTGTTTCTTCGACGGGCGTTTTACTTTTTTGATCTCTGCAAAGCGCGACATTTCAAGGAAGTCGTTCGGCTTCTCCCAAGGGCTTCCCCAGGGGAAATCGATCGGCAGAGGCTTGACCGCTTCGCCTAATTCTTTTTCGAAGTGAACGAGCGGCTTCACAAACTCTAGGGGAGTCGATGCACCGAAGATTTCGCGGTAATGCTGCTTCCAGTTGCTAATCGCTAAACGCATGATCGAGCGATCACCTTCCTCGAGAGCTTGTTCGCAAACGCGCGAGAGATACTGGCTGACGGCGGAGCCGGCGAAGCTTTTCTCGGAATCAGCGAGCGTGTGGAGAAAAGCGCAAAGCATGTCGTAAGCGACCATGTCTTGAACCGTCGTCTGCGCGCTCTCGAGAGCGTAGATGCCGATGCCGTGAAGTGAATCTTCTAGGTGCGCGTTCCATACGCCGAAGGCACCTTTGAAATCGCCAAGTTTTACGTGCGCACGGAGGATGCCGAGAGTCACTTTCGCAGCCATGTAGCTATCGAAGTCGCCTGACTTCTCTAAGTCCGCGCAGAGTTCGCTGAAGGCTTTGAGGCTTTCGCGTGCGTGGCCTTCCTTCAGAAGTTTCTCGGCTTTCTGACCGCGGCTCAAAAGATCTTCCAGACGCTTCTTGTCCATGTGCAAATGCCTCCTGTCGTCTTTATTGTCGGAAAAATTTCCGCTAATCAGGAGTCAAGGAGAGGTCGGGCTTTGCAGTTCAACTTATGACAGACATAAGTTGGAGCGCGGACTCACTCGGATTTTCAGTTAGGAAAAACGGTTCAAAAATATTTCAGTAGCGAAGCAGAGCTGGGTTCGTTAGAGTGGATTTCAAGGCGTATGTGCCTGGGAAGGAGGTGGTGCCAATGACAGACAGTTGTAGTTGTTGGACCACCGTGATGGAGGCTTCTCTCTGATCTTCCAAGATCAGGGCGTAGCAGGTCCTCTTCGTTAGTCGGTCGTCGTCGGGTCCAGAAGACTTTAGTCGTCAGACTTTCGGTGAGTCGCTCCTTTACGGGGTCAGCTATACCTACCAGAAAAGGCGAAGGGAATGACCCCTTCGCCTTTTCCCTTTTAAGGGGTTCATGCCGCGATCAAATCTCCTGGGCGCGCTCGCGCGAGATCTTGTAAGCTTTCTTTAAATGATTCGCATCGCAACACCTCAAGACGCTACCTCTATCCAACGCATCTACGCTCCCTTCGTTGCCGAAGGTGCCGTATCGTTTGAAACCGAAGTTCCTACGCCTGAGGAAATCGAAGCTCGCATTAAAAGCACGCTTTACGCTCATCCTTGGCTTGTTCGGGAAGAGGATGGAAAGATCGTTGCGTACGCCTACGCGTCGGCGCATCGAACGCGTGCGGCGTACCAATGGTGTGCTGAAGTTTCCGTCTACGTTGATCCAAGTTTTCATAAACGCGGGATCGCACGCCGCTTGTACCAAAGCCTGATCGATCTGTTGAGCCTGCAAGGATTCGTGAATCTCTATGCCGGAATCACGCTCCCGAACGAGGCGAGCGTCGGCTTTCATGAAGCCATGGGCTTTCGCAAAGTCGGTGTTTATGAAAAAATCGGTTTCAAGGCCGGTGGATGGCACGACGTCGGCTGGTGGACGAAGGCTTTAAGTGCGCCGGTGGATCATCCGTCGGCACCACTTCTCTTTAAGCACCTCACGCCCGATCTCATCGAAGAAGTGCTCAAAGAGACTGAAAAAACAAATTCAGTTTAGATACCATTTTCCTCAAGAAACTTGAACGTTCTCGCTTCCGCAAGGCGTGCCGCTTCGGGATCATAATCGCGTCGCTCATCACAGTTGAAGCCGTGACCCGCTGGATAGACGTAGACCGGAAGGTTCGGTTGCGCTTTCTCGATTGCGCGCACGTTGAGCATCGGAATCATCGGATCTTTCTCTCCGTAGTGGAGCATGACTGGCACTTGCGGTTTCTCTTCTCGATAATCCCAAACCTGGCGCCCATAGTAACTCACGCAAGCATCGAATGTGCGCCCGAGCCTTGTTGCGGAAATCCACGCCAAACTCCCGCCCCAACAAAATCCGATAGCGGCAATTTTATTGCGATCAGCCGGCAGTGCTTTGCGAAGAGCATCGGCCGCAATTTTTGTATCGTCGAGGGCTTGATCCCAGCTGATCGCTTTTGCGAGTTCGCGACCGCGCGCGAAAGTGGAGTCGTTGTATCCAAGTTCCACGTTGGGTTCCACGTGATCGAAGTAAGCAGGTGCCCAGACGAGATAACCTTTTTCAGCGTAGTGACGAGCTAGTTTCTGAATGTGCGCGTTTACGCCGAAAATTTCCTGGATCAACAAGATGCCGCCCTTCACTTCATTAGAAGGTTTAGCTTCAAAGATGGAAAACTCCGCGTGCGCGAATTTGCCCTCCGCAAGTTTGGATTTGAGTGTAAGGCGGCGGGTTTGTAGCTCTTTCACGGTGACTCCTCCAAGTTCGACTCGGCTTCCTCATTCGGACAGGCGTCGTCAGAAGCGGCGCCCTCAATGTGGCGGATAAGCTCCCTGAAGCACCTGCGGGCTGTCAAAGCCGTATCCGGGCTGATGAAAACTTCCTGAGGCGACTCGCCACAAGCCGCAAGGGGTGATTTCGGATGGAGTGTCCACTCAGCGCCGTGAGTTAGGCGGCAGAGCATTGACAGCACGGCGCATAAAGAGTATTTTTGAGCGCTTTATTTCAGACTGATTTAGGGGGCTTACGATGAAAATCAGACTCAACGAAATCCCGCAAGATGGCCGTGCTTACACGTTCGATCGCAAGTCGGGCGAGTTAAATTCCATTCTCCAAGATCTGGTCGAGACGAGACCCTACGATGTCAATTTCTTCATCAAGCCGATCGGCAACGCTTACGAAGTTCGCGGCAAGATCGATGCGCAAGTTCACGAAGTTTGCTCGCGCTGCGGATATGACTTTGATCTGCCGATCTCGCGCCAGGTGAACGAGATTCTTTTCGAAGAACAAGAAGACCATCGCAAGTCGCATTCCGTTCACGGCAATCAGTCGGTAGATTTCTTGGGCAAAGGCCCATCGATGACCGCCGTCAAAGGTGACATCTTCGATGCGGGTGAGTATGTGCACGAGCAGATCGCGCTCGAAGAACCGTTCTACCCGATGTGCGGTGGCAATGGAAAATGTCTGCATGAGGATGAAGTGCGCGAGATTCAGCGCCGCTTGGAAAACGAGATGAACGAGGCGGAAGAAAAAACGCCGGGTCATCCGGCGTTCGATGTTCTCAAAGGACTCAATCTCAGCAGCAAAGACTAAGTTTCGCGAGCGCTCGTGATCAACGAGCGCGGCGCATGATCTTCTCTTCCATCTGTTTGTGATGGACGCGATCTTCAAGACTAGGCGGGCGGCTCGCGCAAGCAGTCGCCATGGTCGCAACCAACACGAACAAAGTTGCGAAAGTCAGAAGTCGTTTTTCTCCCGAAGCCGTTTCGACGTTTTTCATAATCGTTTCCCGTTTCATATCGGGATCCATTCGCGGATCCCTTGCATTTCAAGCTCAAATGCCTATCGGAAGGTCTTGAGAAATCTTGGGCAAAAGTCGGTACGATTCTCTTCTTGAGACAATTCATTGCCCTAAATTCATTTAGTTCGGATCCCGCGCGCTCGACGCAGCCCGCATGTTGGAGGAATCGTTGACGTTGGCGACGTCGTCCTTTTCTCTAGGACGTCCTTTGAAAGCGGACGGGTTAATCCCACGAGGATGAAGAGAGATTCGGAGAGTTGGCGATGAACGAAGGGCCTTACGTCTATAAGCGCCGAGTGGCGTTTCACGAAACGGACTGCATGGGCGTGGTTCATCACAGTAACCACATCAAATATTTCGAAGAAGCTCGCGTCGATTGGTTACGTACGAAGGGATTGACCGGTCTCCATATTCCGCAAGGTCCCTGCGTTTTCGCGGTGGTTGATGTGACTTGCGAATACATGAACACCGCCAAATTTGATGACGAGCTCACCGTCGTTCTGCAGGGACGCATGGAGGGGCTGCGCATGTTCTTTGAATACGCGATTTGGTCGGAGCCAAAATCAACGTGGATCGCGAAAGGACGCACGACCCTCGTTGCGCTCGATGCGGCTTTGAGGATTGCGCGACCGCCACGCGAGGTGACGGAAACGTTTGCCCAAGAGAACTGGAGTGAGACGTGGCCGCCCACCGCTCCGCCGCACCCTTGAATCCGACGCGAGTTCAACGCCGAAAGTCGTTGCCAGTCGTCTTAGAAGTTTGCTGTATTTGCTCAAGGTTTTGATCTTCAACTTGGAGGCCTTCTCTCATGGCAATGGATCGTAACTTAGCTCTCGAGTTTGTTCGCATCACCGAAGCCGCGGCTCTTGCGTGTTCGCGCTACATGGGACGCGGGGACGAAAAAGCCGCCGATCAAGCCGCGGTCGACGCGATGAGAAAGGCCTTCAACAGCGTGCGCATCAACGGAACCGTCGTCATCGGTGAAGGGGAGCGCGACGAAGCTCCGATGCTCTACATAGGCGAAAAGGTTGGTCAGTCCTCAGCCGATGCTCCGCACATCGACATCGCTCTCGATCCGCTCGAAGGAACAACGATCTGCGCAACAGGTGGCGTTGGCGCAATCTCCGTTATTGCCGTAGCGGAGAAAGGCAATTTCCTCCACGCGCCCGATACGTACATGGACAAAGTTGCCTGCGGCCCAGGTGCAAAAGGCTCGATCAATATCGATGCGACACCAGAAGAAAACATTCGAAATGTCGCTAAAGCCCTCGGTAAAGATGTCTCCGACGTTACCGTCGTCATTCTCGATCGTCCCCGCCACGAAAGTTTGATCGCGAAGGTCCGTGCGTTAGGCTCGCGCATTCAGCTTATCGGTGACGGCGACGTCTCGGCTGCGGTTGCGACCGGCATTCGCGATTCGGGGATCGATTTGCTCCTCGGAACGGGCGGCGCTCCGGAAGGTGTGATTTCCGCGGCGGCGATGAAGTGCTTGGGCGGAGACTTCCAAGGCAAACTCAAATTCCGTAATCAGGAGGAACGCGAGCGAGCAACACGCATGGGCGTTACAAATCTCGACAAAGCGTACACGCTCGAGGAACTTGCGCAAGGATCAGTCATGTTCTGCGCAACCGGCGTGACGACGGGGCCGATGCTAAAAGGTGTTCGCTTGCTTCCAGGAAAGCGCGCGCTAACCGAATCGATTGTCATGCGTTCGGCGACGGGCACGGTTCGTCACATCGAGACGGAGCACTGTCTGGAGCGCAAGCCCGGTGGTTTTGGAGCGTTAGGCTGGTAATCACCGAGGAGTCTGATTCAAGATGGCCGAGATACGCTTCAAGTGTTTTCAATGCGGTAACGAACTCGTGTTTCCGTACACGCCGGGCCGGCGCGATGAATGCCCGAAGTGTCATGCCGATGTTCATGTCTGTCGCAACTGCAAGAACTACGATAAAAATGCCTACAACGAATGTCGCGAACCTCAAGCGGACGTTGTGAAAGATCGCGAGCGGGCCAACTTTTGCGACTACTACACACCCGGCGGCGCTGGCGCTGGACAAGACAAGAAGAAAGATCTTCTCGCCGCGGCCGAGGCGCTCTTTAAAAAGAAATAGGAAAAAAGAAAGAGGAGAATCAGCAGCTATGCCTTCTGCATCCCACACCGAAGTTTTCAACTGTTCCGTTCCGGAGTTTTACAAACTTGTGACGGACTACTCGAAATACCCCGAGTTTCTTCAAGAAGTGAAAGACTGCAAAGTCGTCAAAGCCGACGGAAACCGAAAACTCGTGGAGTACAAAGTTTCGGTGATCAAGTCCTTTCAATACCAACTCTGGATGACGGAGCAGGAGCCAAACGAAGTGACCTGGAACTTTGCGGGTGGCGATGTCTTTAAGACATCAACGGGTTCTTGGAAGCTCGAAGATCAAGCCGGCAAGTGCAAGGCGATCTACAACGTTGATGCAACCTTTAGCTTGTTTGTCCCGGGACCGATCGCAAAAACTCTTCTGAACGTGAATCTGCCGAGCATGATGAGCGCCTATCACAAGCGCGTGAAAGACGTTTATGGCAAATGAGCGGGATGATCAAAAAAATCGAGGGGCGGGTGACGACGAGTCGACGAGCCACGGTGCCGGAGGCGGACCTTCCGTCACCGACACGATTAAGAAGCTCGTGACGGCCGGAGTTTCGGCAGCCTTCATGACGGAAGAAAGCATTCGTTCCTTCGTCTCCGATATGAAGCTACCGAAAGAAACGTTGAATCTTCTTCTTCAAGGCGCTTCGAAGTCAAAAGACGAGCTCATGAATCGCGTCAGTCGCGAAGTCATCGGGATCATCTCCAAAATCGATTTCGTCAAAGAAGCGTCGCGCTTCGTTGAAGAGCACAAATTTAAGATTACGGCGGAGATCGAAGTTCTCAAAAAAGAACCTGGTGCAAGCTCCGGCTCGGGTGTGAACGAAACCAACGTCGAAGTGAAGGTCGACTCGACTCCGAAGTCGAAAACGTAAGTTCCAAGCGGCCCTGGGGTGTTGGAATTCTCTGGGGCTTTAGTCGTGTTCAGTTTTTCGCGATGGACGCCGATTCATTATGAGTCACTCGTAAGAAGGGGCGTCACTTCATCATGATCGCACAAGTCGTACTCTGCGTTCTCTCAAGCTTTGTTTTCTGTCTCTGCGCGCGAGGGCTGGTGGCGGTTGCAACTTCCAACAAGCGACCCGTATCACTCGCCGTAAGTGGCCGACGGGGCTTTTCGATGAGCGCCTGGCGCTTGGCGCGAGCTTACATGACGTTTGCTTTAGCGATCCTCACGGCGCTCGCTTTCGCGGGCGCATGCGTAAGTTACTTTGAGCTATTCACTTTGAAATTCTGATTGCGCTCGGCTTCAGTGCCCGGACATCAGCGACGCTTGATTGACAGGTTCGCCGGTTTTCGTTTCTTCCTTCGCTTCGTTCGGGCGAATTTCGGGTGGCGCACTTTGTTCAGCCGGTGCGCTCGCCGGTGGCGGCAGAACTTTCATCCGCAGTTCGAGATCAGCGCCACGGGCCGCTCGAATCGAGACTTGCTCGAGTCGATTGAGTTCTTTCATGCGCTTTTCGAGATGATCACCAAGAGTCGAGCGGTCCACGGGTCTGGCAGCGACGCTTGAAGAACCATTGGAGTAGCTGCGGCTTGAGAGGAACTCGGCGGGCGTCTTCGGTTTCAGCACGCTCGCGAAATTCATGTAACTTTCCATCACGCCGATCACGTCTTCACGGGGTTCAGGAACTTCGCGCACCGTCATGCTCAAATAGGTGATGAACTTCCAGAGGGGGCCTGAGCCTCGTGGGTTAGTCAGATCGCTTTGGGCCATGTCGAGAAGCTGGAACTCGAGAAACGCTTGGAGAGGTTGCGTTCCGTTCCACTTCGCATCGATCGCGAGCACCAACTGATCGATAAACTCCCGTCGAGCCAGGAGCTCGCTTCTTTTCTGATCGATGTTGGTCAGCTGCTCCGTGATCTTGAGAATCTTTTTATCCGCTACAGATAGGTCTTCTTTAAGACTCAGCACGGCTGAATCTTGCAGACGCTTTTTCGCAGCTTCTTCAAGCGCATTTATCTCTAGCGTGAGCCGATTTTGGATGAGCTTGAGTCGTGCGAGAAGTTCCGGTTTTGCAACTTGCTGGGCCGGCGGTCTGCGCTCCGGAAGCGGGGCGATCGTGACCGGTTGAACTTGGGTTTTAAAAGGTTCTTGGGTGGCTTTCGGGGGATTAGTCGATGCTTTTGCGGCCGGCAGTTGATTCGTGTCGGAACCGAGAGGGAGCTGAGTCTGAGCGAACGCGATCGGAGAAAAAAGGGGAAGCGAAAGGAGCAAGCCTTTACACCCGAAGCGGACGAGGCTGCGCACGCTCTGCGGCCCGGTCGGTCCGTTCGGTAACAAGTTTTGAACAAAGCCCCGTTTCATCTCAGTGACCCCAAATTCCAAAAGGATGGCGCTCGGCCGGATCGAACCCCAAGTGCCGCGCAAGATCATAACCATAAGAAGCGCGGCAAATCTTCGCTTTTTCGCCACAGCTGACGTGTCAAAAATCAAGTCAGTGGAACTAGAGGCAATCCGCGGACCACAAAGCAATTTTCTCCAGCTGGCTTTTCATTCTTCCGGGCGCACGTAGGGTCGGTCTTGAGGCGCTAAGGCCTGGAGGAATTCCAATTCCACGGCCGGAAAGCGGCACTTGCACGCAAGAGGTGGGACGAGGCATTTTGAGAATGAGACAGCTAGGTACGGTAGAGAAACAGGGGAGTACGGTGGCGAAGCACAAATCAACGAAACTCTCCTCTTTTGAGTTTCAAATTTTTCGCCGGATCGAATCGTGGGATCTCAATGGTAAGCGCCTCGTCGTTGGTCTCTCGGGCGGCGCCGATTCAGTCGCTCTCCTGCACGTTCTAGCGAAGCTGCAGCCTCGTCTTGGTTTTTCGCTTGCGGCAACGTTCGTTCATCACGGGCCGACAACGGATGAAGAGCTGTCGGATTACCGTCGTCGGGCCCTCAAGGTCGCCAGACGGATTTGCCGCAAGCTAGGAGTCGAATTTCACGGAGTTCGCGTGAAACTAGCCGACGGAAAGGAGCTGCGGTCGGAGTCTTCTCTGCGGAAGGCGCGCCATTTAGCTTTTGCTTTTGTGGCGGCGAAAATTGGTGCCGATTACATCTGCCTCGGTCATCACGCGGACGACCTCTTCGAGACACGCGTGATTCGCCTCATTCGAGGCACGGGGAGCCAAGGTCTTCCAGCCATGCACGAAAAGGGCGAGAGCTTTCTGCGTCCCTTTCTTGCCGATTCAAGAGATAAGATTCGCGCTTATGCGAAGTATGCAAACCTTGAATGGATTGAAGATCCTTCCAACAAAGACCCAGGGCCTCTGCGCAATTGGTTGCGCCATGTTTGGATTCCGGAGCTTGAAAAAAAGCGAGCCGGAGGCGCTGCTGCTTTTGCGCGCAGTTTGGAAAACCTTGTCAGTCGCGAACGGGCGATGAAGCCGGTTAATTCTGTCGATCTAGTCGCAAAGCTTGAGAGCGATCGGGGCCAAATTGATCGCGGGCGTTATATGCGGTTAGGCGTTGCAGAGCGCAGGCAAGTTCTGGCTTCTCTCTTAATGCAATTAAACGCTAATGGATTCACGCGGAATCATATCGATGAAATTCGCAAGCGCATCGAGGCGCCCAAGCGCTTTGGTCACTTCGAGATTTTAGGCCTTCTCTTTCAAGTTAACGCGGAGCAAGTTTTGTTTGCGACTAAGTGATGTCGAAGCGCGGAATGTGGTTATGGGTATCGTTCTTAGCGACTTTGACATGAGTTACTAGCAAAACCTCGATGAATTTGAGGCTTAGTCTTCATTGTTACGCTCCGACGAGCGTGCTATCCTTATTTCGTACTACGTAGCCGGAAAGGATGTGGCTATGCGGCAAACGCAGAAAACAGTGACCCTCTGGATCATCTTGTTGGTGGTGACGGTCGTACTCTTCCAGATGTACGCGACTCAACGAACCTCAACGATTGGTCAAAAGTTCCAGTACCCGAATTTCATCAATGCTTACCACGATGGCAAAATCGAGAAAGACTCGATCGCCGTTCGTCAGAGCACCGACAACGCCAATACGGAAATCGTTGGAACGGTGAAGCCGGATTTTGAAAAAGAACTCGGCGGCAAAAACTTCTCCGTTCCGGGACCTCCACCAACACTTCTTGATCAACATTTGGCCGAGCGCCCGACAGCGCCTGTTCGCTACGAGCGCATGGAACAGAACGGGCTTCTCCAGATGCTCGTTGTGAACTGGCTCCCGCTGATTCTGATCGTGGCGATGTTTATGTTCATCATGCGCCAGATCCAAGTAGGCGGCGGCAAGGCGATGAGCTTCGGTAAATCCAAGGCGCGCCTGCTGACCGAGAATAAAAACAAAGTGACGTTTGCCGATGTCGCGGGTGTTGAAGAAGCCAAAGACGATCTGCAGGAGATCGTGCACTTCCTCAAAGATCCTAAAAAATTCACGAAGCTCGGCGGCCGTATTCCGAAGGGTGTTCTCTTGGTGGGCCCTCCCGGTACGGGTAAGACGCTCTTGGCTCGCGCGGTTGCGGGTGAAGCGGGTGTGCC
>SXGS01260763.1_pt1 | contig 44262 bp, 37 predicted proteins | sample 3174681 | NCBI WGS metagenome assembly SXGS01 (sample SAMN11356861, study PRJNA531348) | freshwater metagenome | isolation source: freshwater sample F1-80 | place: China: Fuxian Lake, Yuxi | collected 2017-12-25 | reverse complement strand
CGCGCTCGTCGGGTTGAAGTTGAGCAGGTTGGAAGCGTAGGTCCCAACGCTGCGATTGCGCCGCACGACCTTGATCTTGCCGTGCAGCTCGGTGACGTAGAGCAGTGGATCGGTGGGCCCGCTGCCGGCGTTCGGCTTGAAGGCGATGTTCACGGGCAACTGAAAGCCGGTGGCGACGACCTCCACCGCGAAGCCCGGCTGGCGCGCGCTCCAGGGCGGGCTCGGTGCGCGCGAGAGGCTCGAGAAGTTCGGCGCAGTCTGCGCGGCGTTCGCGACGTAGGTCGCGCCGCTCTGGGCGACCCACAGCAACTGGGTCGAGCCGGCGGACAGCGAGATGGCCGGGAGGTACAGCTTGTGGCGCTCGCAGTGCGCGTCGACGACGGCGAGGTCGCTCGCGGGAAGTTGCATGCCGGTCGAGCCCGCGACGATGCGCAGGCGCACGGACTCGTGCATGGAGAGCGCTGGCTGGTCGACCTGTACGTTGCCGCCCGAGCTTCCGCGGATCTCGTACAGCAACATGCCCGCTGCACTCTCGAGGCGGAGCTGCGCGGGCGTCGAGCCGCCGGGCAGCACGATCGGACCGAGCGACGTAGCCGCAGTCCAGCGTGCCGGGGGCGTGAGCGCGAGGTCCTCGAGCTCGAGTGCAAAGGTCGCCGTGGCCGCGCCCGTGACGAAGCTGCGTTGCGCCCACGGGCTCCAGCGCGTGGCCTGATCGCCGCTGTCGTCGGAGTGGCGCACGCGCAGCACGTAGTTCGTCGACGGAACCAGCTCACTGCGCCCGGAGTGCGAGCCGACGAAGCTGCCGTCACCGAAGTGCGTGTGCGTGCGCTCGACGCCCTGGATGCAGCTCGTGAACCAGACGCGCTCTGCGAGGCCTGCCGTCCAGATCTCCCAGTCCGTGCAAAAGTGCATGTCGCCTGCGTCGGGGTCCGAGAACGGTGCCGTCTCCATGTGCACGTCGGCAGCGCTCACCGTGGCGCCGTTGGTGACCGGCTCCGTGATGACGGGCGCGAGCGGAGGCAGGTTCGATCCCTGCAGGGCGAGCAGGAGCGCGAGGGCGGGGCTGGACATGTTCCCGAGGCTAAGCGATGGCGTTCGATCCGGCAGCCTGCGTTTCCGACTCCGCCCCGGGAGCGGTCGCGGGGATCGTCCGCCGTGGCGAACGACCCCCGCTCGGTCACCGCGGTTGGCTCGTCGTACGAGCCGGGTGCGGCATCAATCGTCGATCTCGGCTTCGATTTCGTAGGCCTCGATCTCATTGGAATTCGACAGGCCGAGGCCGTGGACCTCGACTTCGAGCGACTCGCCTTGGGCGAGGCCGCTGAACAGGTCGTAGAAGGCCTGCTCACTCTCGGCTTCGTCGCTGAAGAAGCAACTGGCGTTGATGGTGGCCGTCGCCGGGCCGACCGTGACGCTCGTGCCGAACGAGTCCTCGATCTGCGCGATGGTGAACGTGAACTGGTTCACGTTGGGCGAGACCGAGGTCACGAAGCCGCGCGCGCGTCCGGCGTGGATCTTGGTGCGATCGGCCACGACCGTCGGCGCCGTGTTCGGGCCGCTGATCGCGCCACGAACTTCCAGTCGCAGACCGGTCTTGAGCTGGGAGGGCGTCAGAACCGGGTCGCCCTCGGTATCGAGGAACAGCGAACTGCCGGTGAGGTCGACGGTGACGTCCGTCGTGGTCGTTGCGACCGAGCCGCCGAGGGCGAGGTTGCCCGGGAGCAGGTGCATCACGATCGTGTTCGGGAGTCCTGCGACACTCATGATCACGCCCTCGAACTCGGGCTGGCCTTCGACCTCGACCGCCACCGCACGGAAGGGCTCGGCGGTGAAGCTGGCGAACTTGGCCTTGATGCGCTGGCCGCTCACGAGGCTCGTCTCCGTGGTCGGGACGTTCTCGTCGAGCAGGAACAGGGTCGTGGCGTCGTCGTAGTCGCAGACGATCGGGTTGCCGAGCAGCGACAGCAGCGGGTTCGCGATGCTGCCGCCCTTCTCGACTTCGATCACGAGCAGGTCGAAGGTGTTCGTCGTGGTGTCGACGTTCTGGGCGATGCCCTCGAGCTTGACCGTGTAGGCGACACCGGCGCCGGCGTCCTCGACTTCGATGCGGGTGGCGAGGATGCCACCGTTCACGAGGCTGCCGTGCACTTCGACGTTGGCTACGTTGGGCGTGAGCGCCGCGAAGAAGGCGCCCACGTTGGCGTAGGCGACGCCGCTGTCGTCGAGCAAGAGGGCCGTCGGCGAAGGCGTGATGGTGACCTGGCCGAGCGCCACCGTGCGGTCGTCATCGGCGAAGGCGTCGACGACGAAGTCCGTGGTGCTGTTGACCGAGCGCACGACACCCTCGATCTCGTCGATCCCGATCGGCAGGGTCGCGTTGGCCTGCGTCGTGACGATTCCGGTGGGGTTGAAGACGATCGGCGGCGTGGCGACGTCGCCCGTCAGCGAGGCGCTGAGGTCGATGTCGAGCACGATCCGCGGGAAGTTCCCCGCCGCCACCGTCAGGGGCGCGGCGAAGTTGGTCGTGAAGGTCGATGCGACCTGCGTCACGGCGACCGGGGCGCCGGCGAGGTTCAGCGCGATCGGCGTCGGGATGCCCTCGAGGGTCGCTTGCACGCCGCTGTAGGTGCCGACGGGCAGGCGCGCGCGGCTGACCCAGCGCGGGGCCAGCCCGGCGCCGATCAGCTCGATCGAGAGGTCTTCCGCGAGGACGTTGGGCGTGAGCGCGCCCGTCGCGCTGTTCACGAGGCGCATCGACTGCACCTTGACCGTGAACGAGAGCAGTCCGTCCACCGTGGCGTCGGTGATCAGGAGGTCGGTCGAGACCGTGACGCTGCTGCCGCCCCCGTCGTCGTCCCCGTCGCCGCCGCAGCCGAGCGTGAGGAGGGGGAGTGCGGAGCAAAGGACGAGACTCCGAATGTGGCTCAGATTCATGAAGGTGTGCGGCTCGAGGGCGAGTTCTTTGCTGCGGATCAGGGTCGGGCGGACAACCTGCGGAGAGGAGTTCCGACCCACCGAGCGTGACCGCTGGCGGACTTGCCCAACTAGCCCGAACGAACGTCCCTTTCGCGGGGTTCCTTCGCGTTCGGTACGAAGTTGTAGTTTGTCATGCAGACGGTCCTCGGACGGGGGCTTCAGGGCCTAGTCAGCTGTGGCCGCGATGCGAAAAAACCTCCCGATGGACGGGCTGGAGCGCTCGCCTGTCGGCTGAACCGCATGAGCCGTTTTCCGTGGCGTGCGTCGTTTCGAACGTGGAGCGGTCACGGTCGCGTTGGGGCAGTGGGGGAGCGACTGACTCGACGCCGGCCGAGGCCCCATGCCGCCCTCCATCCGCGCTCTGCCGCTGCGTCGAGGATCGGTCCACCGGCCCGGCCTGCGGCCAAATGTGCCGCGCGGATCGACGGAGGATCTCCGCGCGGTCTCGGCGTCGGTTCCGCCGTACAGGGCGGGGAGCGGGATGCTCTCGATCCCACCGAGCGGGCCCGTTGCTCCGCGCGAGACCTTGCGCTCACGCTCCGACGCATCGGGCCGAGGGGACCTGACCGCCGCGAGTGGCTTGCGCGAGGTTCGTCGGGTCGATGGAGCGATCCGAGGTCGATCGGTCTCGGACTTGGCGGGGGCGCTACTGGGGGAGGCTGCAGCGCGCGATGCCACCGGCTGCACGACCACAATTGGACCGGCGGATGCCCGCATCGACGCGCCGTCCAGCGGGCTACTAGGAAAGGGCTGCGGTATTGGCGTATTTATCATCTTGACATGTCGTGATGGCGTGTTATTCTCTCCCCCATGCAGCCGCCCTCCGAACCCCACCTGAGCCTCGAGGACCTCGAGCAGCTCTCCGGGTTTTCCGAGCGCACCATCCGTAGCTACATCGCCCGCGGACTGGTGCCGCCGCCGAGGGGGCGCGGCCGGGCCTCGAGCTACGGGGAGGAACACCTCGTCCGGCTCAACTTCCTCAAGGCCATCCGCGAGGCGGTTCCCCGCGAGTTGCCCCTCTCGGTTCTCGACCGTCTGGTGGACACACTGCCCGAAGAGCAGATCGCGCGCATCGCGCGGGGCGAGGAAGCCGTCGTGACCGCGGCCCTCGACGGACTCGACATGTCCCTGCTGCGCCGCCGTCGGGCGGAATCCGCGCCATGCGAGGATGCTGCGCCCCGCCTCGACATGGCCGCGGAGAGAGCGCCCCCGCGTTTCTCCATCGCGGCGTCCAACTACAGCGCGCCTCGCGACGTTGCCCCGGATCCGGAAGACCGGGACGAAGTTCAGGACGAGGTCTGGAGCACGATCGACGTGCATCCGCGGCTGCGCATCTCGATGCGCGGACCCGCGGGCTCGACGAGTGCTGAACTCAAGCGCCTCGCGCGCCGAGTGCGCGCCTGGCTCACGGACGGCGACTCCGGCTAGCGCCGCGAGTCGCCGCACGATCCAACGACAATCCGTCGCGCACCGCGCCACGGGCCAGTGAATGACCCGTGCATTCCGCACGGCGATTTCGAATCGAGGAACGCACGCGTGTGCGTGGAGGCTGCCGGTCTGTCCACGCTCTCGCATTCCGACTTCCACCGGCCTTGCCAAAAGAGAGTCTCGCCATGCCCAACTCCGATCCCAGCCCGCTCGGTTTCCGCCTTCGCTTCGACAGTGCCCAGTGTCCGACCTCGGGAGGTCGCGTCCACTTCATCTGCGAGCTCGCGCCTCCGTCCAGCCGGCCAGCGAGCGAGCGCCAGCCGCTCGACCTTCACCTCGTGCTCGACGTCTCCGGCTCGATGGCGGGCGAAAAGCTCGCTGCGGTGCAGCAGGCCTGTGCCGGCATCCTCGCTCGCCTGCGCGAGGGCGACCGCGTGTCCGTCGTCACGTTCGCGAGCGACGTGCGCGTCCATGCCCACGGGGTGCACGCGGGTAGCGTGGAGGTGCGAGCGCTCGAGCAGGAACTGCGCGGCCTCGTGACGCGCGGCAACACGAATCTCTCGGGCGGCTGGCTCACAGGCGTCGAGCTCGCGAGCAGTGCGCGCGCGAGCGGTCGGCGCACCGCGGTGGTCCTGCTCTCGGACGGCATGGCCAACGATGGAGTCGTCTCCCCGCCGCAGCTCGCGGAAATGGCGCGCCGCAGCGCCGAGCAGGGGATCTCGACGACGTGCATCGGCGTGGGTAGCGACTACTCGACCGAGCAGCTCGGCGCGATCGCGGAGGGCAGCGGCGGCCGCTTCCACCACGCGAACACGGAGTCCGAGATCCAGCAGGTGCTGCTCGGCGAGCTCGACGAGCTCTCCGCCGTGTACCTCGAGCGCGTCGAGCTCGCCCTCGACGCTCCGGCGGACTTCGTGGTGCAACCGCTCGGCGGGACCACGGGGCGCGTCGTCGGCGGCCAGCAGCTCGTCCAGCTGGGAGCGCTCTACTCCGGCGTCGCGCGCAAGGTCGTGATCGCACTCGACGTACCCCCGCGCATGGAAGGCAGCGCGCAGTCCCTGCACGTGGCGCTCAACGGCTCGCTGGCCTCGAACGGTGAGACGCTGACGCTGGGCGAGAGCGTGCAGCTGCATTGGACTGACCTGCGGCCGGTCGTCATCGCACCGCCGGACCTGCTGCTCGTCGCGCAGCACACCGCGGCGTGGCTCGAGCGCACGTGCGCCGATCTCAACGAGCGGGGCGACTTCGCACAGGTGCGTCGCCTGCGCAGTCGCTACCTGCCGCAGATGCGCCGTCACGCCCGCGAGGACGGGCAGGCGCTGCACGAGGTTGCCCGCGTCGAGTCCCAGCTCGTCGAGGCCGAGGACGCCATGTCGCCGATGGCGCGCAAGGAGATGTACGTGCGCTCGATGAAGGCCCCCCGCGGCGAGCGCGACCTGCGCGGCTCGTAGCGGACGAGGTCGAGCGGCGAGGCTGGCTGCCGGGGGGCCAGCCTCGCTCCGCTCGGAGCCACGGCGGAGAGCGCCGACCGTTCAGAGAGCTCGATCCCGAGCGGTCGCAGTGCAGGGTCGAGCACGAGCCAGAACGTCGTCTCGCGCAACCGGAGCCCGTGGAGCTACGCATTCATCTGCGCCGCGCGGGGGAAGCCCTTCCGGTCGACCACCTCGGTGCAGCGGCGCGCGGATCCGACGAGGGCCGCTCGCACGATGAACTTGACGTAGTCGTCGCACGCTGCCGGATTCTCCCCGCAGGGCGAGGTCTCGACCTCGAAAGCATCGACCGAGAGCACGTGGAGCGGGCGACTCGCCCAGCGCCACGTCCAGCCGAGTGACGCGCGGGCGAGAGCGCCAGCACACCCCACTCGACGCCACGCCGGATCGAATTGGAGTTCGACAGGCCCCAAGTCGCGAGTGCGACTCCGCCCAGCAGAATTGCGGCGAGGATCGGGATGCGGAATCGCCGGTCGAATGCGGGGGACCAGCGCACCAGCGGACTCTGGGCGTCGAGCAGAGTCAAGGAATCGAGGACCGGCGCGGGAACGCGGACCTTTTGACGGAGAAGCGCGACGACTTTCTCGCGGCGGGACAGGCCGGCCTGAAGCTCAGGCCCGCCGACGAGCCGCGGATCGCATCCGCGATCTCAAGACGTTGATCGGCGAGCTGACGATCGACGATGAGTGTCTGCAAGCGCTCCAGCGCAAGCACCAAGAACGCGACCCCTCGGCATCCCGGACGTCGAAGCCGTGATCGCCGAACGTGCGGCTTCCGTGAAGCGTGTCTTCGGCGTGCGTCGCACGATGCGGCCTTTGGGGCGCGCGCGCTCCAGCGTGTACTGGAGTCGAGCGCTGGCGTGCGACGGGCCCATCACCGTCTTCGCCGCGATCGATCACGCGACGGCGGAGTACGTGGGCATCCAAGCGACGAAGCACGTCAATCGCTTCGAGGCTCTCAACCCGATCCGGCAAGGCGCCCGCGCCGCCTGTGGCAGCTAAGCCGCGCGCGTGGCGAGCGCGCTGATCGTGCGCCACGGCAACGGCAGCCAATACGTGAGCCGCCACTTACAGACTGAGCTGACCTTCCTCGGCATCGAGTCGAGCCCGCCCATCGTGCGCTCGCCGGAAGGTAACGGCTGCATCGAGCGCTGCTCACTGACCCTCAAGGAGCGACTCCTGTGGGTCCGCAGCTTCGTCGACGCCGACGACGTCCGCCGCGCCGTGACCGAGTGGCTCCGGCTCTACAACGAACACTGGCGGATCGAACGCCACGGCCAGCGTCCCCCTGCGGCCGTCCGCAGGGAGCTCCTTGCGCAAAAGCCGTCAGCCGGATGACCCTCAACTGATGGTCCTTACCCTCCACCCGCGGTCTGAAAATCCCGAGCCGTACAGATTGGCCGCGCCGCGCCGCTCATTCGGTGGTTTCACGGTATACGTAGAGACAGTGAGGCTGTTTATTCGTCGATGCCTCGACTCGGGCGCAGCCTGCCCAACAGGACACGGTTCAAAGACCGACACACGGAGCCCCGTCAGTGGACGGAGACGACCCATGCGCGACACCCCGACGCTTGCCCTCGTTGTGCTGATGCTGGCGCCCGCGGCCGCAGGCCAAGGCGCTCCGACCTTCAATGATCTCGTGATAGGACAAGCGCCCCTCGACGCGGGCGGCTCGGTGGCGGTGCGCATGGACCTGCGCATTCCCGCTGGAGCCTCGGGGCCGGTGCCAGTGGTGCTGTGGATCCACGGCGGCGGTTGGCAGAGCGGCGACCACGACAGCCTGCCGGTTTTCGTGCAGCCGCTGCTGTTGAGCGGCATCGCCGTCGCGACCGTCGACTATCGCTTGAGCTCGGAGGCGATCTTCCCGGCGCAGATCGAAGATGTGAAGGGCGCAGTGCGGTTCCTGCGCGCGAACGCGGCGACCTTCGGGATCGACGCGGCGCGCATCGGTTGCTGGGGTTCGTCGGCGGGAGGACATCTCTCGGCGTTGCTCGCGACTTCGGGCGGAGTCGCGGGCTGCGAGGGTTCTACGGGCGGAAACCTTGACCAGCCCAGTACCGTGCTAGCGGCAGTCGACTACTTCGGCCCGACCGACATCGTGCAGATGAACCTCGACGTGACGAATCCGCCCGGCAGCGCGACGAATCACGACGCGCCCAGCTCTGCCGAGTCGCGACTGATCGGGTACGACGGGACTGGCGAAGGCATCGGCGTGTTGCGCGCGAACTTCGCCAACCCCAACGCGCCGTTCCCGGCGCTCGCGGCGCTGGCCAACCTGCTCAACCCAATCACGCACATCGACGCGAACGATCCGCCGCTGTTCGTGGCGCACGGCGAACTCGACACCACCGTGCCGCGCAACCAGAGCGTGCGGCTCGTGGCTGCGCTGGTCGCCGCGCATGTCGAGCACGAGTGGCGCTCCGTGCCCGCGGCCGGACACGGAGCCTTGGGGAACGCGATCTACGCCGAGACCCGCGAGTTCCTCGTGCTGCGGCTCGGCGACTGCAACGGCAACGGCATCTCGGACGCGAGCGACATCGCGGCGGGAAACTCCCTCGACACGAACGCCAACGCGATCCCGGACGAGTGTGAGCCGTGCACCAACGTGATCGCGTACTGCACGGCGGGCACGACCTCGAGCGGCTGCGTTCCGGCGCTCGCGACGCTCGGCGTGCCGAGCGCGGCCGCGAGCTCCGGCTTCACCGTGCGCGCCACGGGCGTCGAGGGACAGAAGACGGGTCTGCTGTTTTACGGCACCAGCGGTCCCAAGAGCGCGGCGTGGGCACCGGGCAACTCGAGCTTCCTATGCGTGAAGGCTCCGACCCAGCGCACGAACTCGCAGTCGACCGGTGGCGCGGCGGGAGCCTGCGACGGCATGCTGTCCCTCGATGTGCGCTCGTGGCTCGCGACGCACCCGGCCGCACTCGGGATGCCGCTCGCGTCCGGCGAGATCTACAACTGGCAGGGCTGGTTCCGCGACCCGCTCGCCGCGGGCACGACGAACCTGACCAATGCCGTTCAGGTCCGCTACTGTCCCTGAGCGAACGAGTCAGCGCACGATGAACTCGACGTCGGCCGCGTCGATCGCGAGCCCCATCGGTCCTGCGGGCAGCTCGTAGCCGCCGAACGTCTCGGCGCCGACGGTGATGTGCACGCGCCCCGTCTCGGTGTCGCGCGCGGAGGAAATGTCCCACCAGCCCTCTGCGTCGGCGGCGCCCTGGAGCGCGTGCACGCCGAGTACCTTCCAGCTGCCGGTCCAGCGGTCGACACGCAGCTCGCGGCCGGAGTCGATCACCGCGATCGTGTGATCTGCCGAGGATGTGAAGTGAACGAGCAGGCCCGCTCGCCAGCGCCCACCGTGGAGCACGCGCAGGCGCGCGGCATGGCGCGCGACGTCCTCGCGCGTGCGGCAGGCCGCGACCACGCCCGCGGTTCCGCGCAGGTGGCCGGGCCCGAGGCCGTCCCACTCGTTGAAGAGCGAGATGTAGGGCTGCTGCACGCTCGGCAGCCACCTCGCCAGCGCCGCGTGCAACGCATCGCTCTTCAGCCCCGCGGCCTTCAGGATCGCCTTCGAGTCCGCGTCCTCGCCGCGGTCGAGCCGCTCGCGGAGGGCGCGGAAACCGCTCGTCGGCTCGCCCTTCGCGGAAGTCGCGAGCCAGCGCACGAGATGCATCTGCAGCGGCCGGTCCTCGGGCAGCGTCGGCAGAGCTTCCCACGCGAAGCCCGCGCGCGTCGAGGCGGCGAGCGCGCGCGCCGGGTAGTCCTCCAGCGACACGGGCGGCACGACGGCGAGCCGCAGAGTCGTGCCGTCCCACGCATGGTGCGCGAGATGCTCGACGACGCCCTCGGCCCACCAAGTCGGCGGCGGTCCCTTGTGGTTCTTGCGCGTCTCGCCCGAGAGCCAGTGGAACTGGTGCGCGACCTCGTGGATCAGGAGCGCGCGCGTGTACCAGCGTGTCGGTTGGCGAAACAGGAACGCGGTGCGCGACACCGGGCAGTAGTACCCGCCGGGACCGGGCGGTGGGGGAGTGCCGCCGCCCGCGCGGATCGCAGCGAGCATCGTGTCGGATGTCTGGTGCAGCGAGACGCGCAGGCGCTCACCCGCCGCGAGCTTCGGCTGCGCGCCGAAGAACTCCACGTACTGCGGCCAGGCAGCCTCGAGCACCGCGAGCGCCTCGTCCGCATCGCTGCGGCGCTGGAACCACTTCTCGTCCGCGCGCGGCGGCGGAGACAGCGCCGGCTGGGAGTCGGGGATGCCGTGCACCTCGATACGGTAATGCTCCGACTCCGCGCTCTGCGGGGCCCCGGCATCGCTCGACTGCGCGAGCGCGAGCAGCAACGAGAGTACGAACACGACCTGAATCTAGTCGAAAACCGTGGACCGTGGGTGAGACGAACCTATCCCCGAAGTCACTCGCTGGCCTCGGCCCGCCGTCGCACGATCTCGAGGATATAGGACTGCACGTCCGACATGATGAAATCGGTCCAGAGCGTCGCGTAGAAGTTGAAGTGCGTCGACACGCGATGGCGCGAGCGCAGGTGCAGCAGGACAGCACCGTCCGCGAGCAGTTCGAGCTCGTATTCGCCCTCGAGCACGTCGAAGTACGGGCCCCCGACCTTGACGTGCTGGTCGAGTGTGTGCGGCGGGATCGTCTCGGCGTCGGCGTGGATCGAGAAGGTCAGCTTGCGGGGCGGATCCCAGTGCGTGACGGTCTCGATGAAGAGCACGTTGCCCTCGAAGGTCGCGTGACGGACACCGCCCACGCCCTCGTGGCTCAAGGTGGCCTCGAGCGGCCGCGGGAAGCCGATCCAGTGGCTGAGCGCGAAGTGGTGATCTTCCTCCGCGAAGCGTGGCACGCGCTCGATCTGCTTCCAGACCGCCTCGGGCGTCGCGTCGACGCGAACCACGTTCTCGATCGTGCGGATCTCTTCCGAGCGCCCGAAGCGCGCTTCGATTGGTCCCGCAAGGTAGGGCAGCAGCGCGATGCAGGGCAGGGCTGCGCCGCTGCCGCTCTTACCGGAACCGCGACGGGCATCGGCGATCGCACCGGCGAGCACTCCCCCGACGAGCGAGAGCGCCACGTACAGCGGGAACCACAAGAAGATGCAGATCAGGCCTTCCCACGCGAGCGCGAGGGACACCGCCAGCGCGAGGATGCCGGAGACGACGGCCATCGAGAGGCGCGCCATCCACGCCAATTTCTCGAGCCGCTCGGCGAGCGCGACGGTCACGAAGCCGAGCGAGAACGGCACGAGGAAGATGAAGCTCGCGGTCATGACCTCGAGGAAGCGCGAGGCCGTGTCGGACCCGAACAGGACGCGCGCCATGAGTCCATGGCCGGCGCCGACAGCCACGGGCAAGACGAAGCGCTCGAGTACCTCGAGAGTGCGACGGCGGCTGCGCTGGCGGTTGTACGCGTCGACGTCCGACGCGCCCATGCTTCGGACGTTAGCGCCGTGATCAGCTAGACTCAACGCCATGCCCTTCCGACTCTGGATCGTGACGCTCGCTTGGCTGCTCGCCTCGCCCAGCGGGTTCGCCGATGGAGATTCCGCGCTTCACCCGACACCGCCGAGTCGCAAGGGCCTGCAGGTGCAGATGGTCGAGGACGCGCTCGAGCTTGGAATTGCCCACGCGGTACTGAACGTGAACCTGTCGCAGCTGCATGCGCGGGCCGCGGACCAGTCGACATTGTCGTTCGAGCACGGTGGCCGAACGTGGCGCTTCGACCGCGCCTACCTCGAGGCGCTCGACCGTGAAATCCAGCCGCTCTCCGAGAAGGGTGTGGTCGTCTCGCTGATCCTGCTCTCGATCGCGAGCGGAGACGCGGGCAAGGACACGTTCCTGCTCGATCCTCGCCGCGAGGCACGCGCACCCAACGGGATCTGTGCGCCCAATCTCGCGACGGACGAATCGCGCGCTTGGCACGCGGCCGCGCTCGCTTGCATGGCACGCCGTTGGAGCGGCACGTCGTCGAACGGCAGCGTGTGGGGCTGGATCGTCGGCAACGAGGTGAATTCCCACCACTGGTGGTTTCACATGGGCCCCGCGTCTCTCGAGCAGGTCGCACGCGCGTACGAGGACTTCGTGCGACTGGTGCACGACTCGGTGACGCGCGAGCGCGCGCACGCTCGCGTGTACGTGTCGCTCGAGCATCACTGGTCGATCCGCTATCCGGCGGCCAGCGAGCAGCAGGGCTTTCCGGGTCGTGAGTTCCTGCTGCGCTTCGCATCGCTGGCGCGCGAGCGGGGCGATTTTCCGTGGCACATGGCGTACCACCCGTATCCGGAAGATCTGTTCGACTGCGCCTTCTGGGACGACGCGAGTGCGCCCGACGACGATGCCGCTCCGCGCATCACGTTTCGCAACCTGCCCGTGCTGACGCGCTTCCTGCGGCGCGAGGACATGCTCCACGCCGGTACGCCGCGACGCGTGATCCTCTCCGAGCAGGGCTTTCACCGCGCGGACGGCGAAGTGGGCGAGAAGCTGCAGGCTGCTGCCTATGCAGCTGCGTGGCATGCGGTGCAGCTCGAGCCCTCGATCGACGCCTTCCACTTGAGCCGTCACGTCGACCATGCCCACGAGGGCGGACTGCGCTTCGGTCTGTGGACGCGCAAGGACGAGTCGATCTGTACGCCGGAGCGGCGCACGGCGCTCTACGACGTGTTCCGTGACACCGCCACGCCGCGGGAGGCCGCGGCCCATGCCGCCGCGCTGTCCGTGCTCGGTATCGAGAGTTGGAAAGAGCTTCCGGCTCGACTTGGCCACTGCACCGTGCGCTAGCTGCACGCTCGAATAGCGACGGCCAACACGGTCTTGGCTTCAGACGGCAGCCCTGTCACGTCGACGAACGCGCGCCCCCGTAGCACAAGCGACCCCATGCGGGACGCCCGGGACGCCCCCCCCAAAATGTCGAATCGAAAGCTGTCAGGCTTCACTCTCGTGGAGCTGATGATCGTCGTAGCCATCATTTCTGTGCTCGTCGGCTTCGCCGTGCCGCGCTTCCTCGCGGCGCGCCGCAGCGCTAACGAGACGAGCGCGATCACCGTGATGCGCTCCATCGTGGGCGCGCAGGTGTCGTTGCAGTCGGCAGGTTCGATCGACACGGACTCGGATGGGCAAGGAGAATTCGGCTACCTCGGCGAGCTCACCGGGACGCGGCCCGCGCGCATGTCGGTCGCGGGCTCTCCGGCGGCGGGCATCGCAGGCACGCACGAGATCAACCCTTCGCCCCTGCTGCCCTCGATGGGGCAAGTGGCGCAGTCCGTGGTCACGCACTCCGGCTACGTGTTCCAGATCTGGCTGCCCGGCTCTGGCAACGCACCGATGATGGGACTCGCGGAGGACGGCAACGGCGGCAAGCTCGCCGGACCGTACCCCGACCCGAATGCCTGCGAGACGCGCTTCTGCGCGTATGCATGGCCCGTGCGCGCCGGGTCCACCGGTTCGCGCGCGTTCTTCGTGAACCAGGAGGGCGTGATCCTCGAGACGCCGAATCGAGGCGCGACGCAGTACTCGGACCTCGGCAACGGCCCTGACTTCGACGCGGCGTTCGCTTCGGCTGGCGACATGAGCGCGGGATTCGCGCGCGGACTACCGGCGGCGGACGGAAACACTTGGCGACCGGTGCAGTGAGCGCAATGCGCGCGCGCTATGCTCTCTTGCGCGCCGCAAAAAGGCGACGGACCACGTGAGCGCGAGCACGGCGAAGCACAAGCTGCAGGGCATCGATGCGGCGCGCGGGATCGCGGCGGCGATGGTGGTCGTGTACCACGCGGCGCGGCACCTCGACCGGAATGGACTCGGGCTTCCATGGGCCGCGGGGCTCGAGAAGTTCGGTCACGCGGGCGTCGACTTCTTCTTCGTGCTGTCAGGCTTCATCATTCTGTACGCGCACTGGGAAGACGTCGGCGTGAGAGCGGCGCTGCCGCGCTACGCGGAGCGACGCTGCACGCGCATCTTCCCGCTCTACTGGCCCGTGCTCGTGGCGTACTTCGCCCTCGCGGTCCTTGGCTCGCACGCGCCTCTCCCCGATGCAGGGACGGTGCTCGCCAACGTGGCACTGCTGCCCACCGCCGAGCAGCCGATCGTCGGCGTGGCGTGGACCTTGCAGCAGGAGATGCTGTTCTACGTCCTCTTCGCGGCGTTGCTCGTTTCTCGATCGTTGGGCATCGCGCTGTTCGTCGCCTGGATGGCGTGGGTGCTCGCTGTCGTCACCGGTGTTCTCGAGCGCCCTGAGCACAGCCTCGTACGCGTGGGGCTCTCGTCTTACAACTTGCAGTTCATGCTGGGCATGGCGGCTGCGTGGGTGGCACGACGCACGCGCGTGCCGGTGCCCCGCTTGCTCGCGCTGATTGGGGCGAGCGCGTTTCTCGCGGTCGGGATCGCTGAGAGCCGCGGCCTCGTCGACGGCTACGACGACATGGCCCGCCTGCTGTACGGTCTCACCGCGTGGCTCTTCGTGGTCGGCATCGTCGAGGGCGAGCGCGTGAAGGGTTTTCAGGTGCCGCGCCTGCTCGCCATCCTCGGCAAGGCCTCGTACTCGATCTACCTCGTGCACCTTTTGTGCATCGGGATCGCCTACAAGCTCCTTGTGCGTGTCGGCGGGACCGGACTCGATGCTCACGTCCAGCATGTGCTGCTGGTCGTGGTCGGGCTCGTCGGAGGGGTGCTGGTCTCGATGTGGCTCGAACACCCGCTGATGGCGGCCGCACGCCGGTTGTGGGCCCGCGCCACGGGGCGACCGCAGGGGGCGCTGTCGTGAAGCCGGTCACGTTGCGACGGCGCACGGTGCTGATCGTGCTCGCGTATGTCGTGGCTCTCCACGCGGTGCTCGCCTTCGCCTTCGTCAAGACGAACTTCATCCCGCTGGCGCGCAAGACGCTCGGTCTCGCTCCGCCGGAGGAGCGCAACGTCGCCCTCTATCAGGCGATGTTGCAGTGGCCTGAGCGTGACCGCCTTGTGCCGATGGGCGCGGTGGTCGTGCTCGGCGACAGCCTGCTTCAGGATCTGGGAACCGCGCAGCTGGGGCGCGAGGTGCATTCGTTCGCCTTGGGAGGCACGACCGCGAGCACCCTGCTCGAAGGGCTGGCGCTCGTGCCCTGCGTCGAGCGCGCGGGCATGATCGTGCTCGGGGTCGGCGCCAATGACCTGAAGTACCGCGATCCGAAAGCCATCGTGCGCGACTACGCGGCGGTCCTCGCTGCGCTGCCCGCGAGCGTCGAGGTCGTCGCGCTGCCGATCCTGCCAGTCGACGAGCATTGCGAGGCGATCCGGGAGCGGCCTTACCTGAGCAACGAGCGCATCGCTCGGCTCGACTACTTGCTCGCCGCCTGCTGTGCCGCGCGCCCGGGCTTGCGACGCGTCGACGTGAGCGAGCTGCTTGCCCCGGATGGTGGGCTGCGGCCCGACGTGCACGCCGGCGATGGCTGGCACCTCTCGGATGCCGGCGACGCCTTGCTCGGTCGCGCGATCACGCGCGAGCTCGACGCGCTCGGCCGCTAGGCGCGGCGTCTCACGGTGTCCACGTCACCGTCCAGCCGTTCGAGAGGTTGAACGTGTCGGAGGTGCACCAAGTCGGATTCGGGTTGCGGTACCAGACCTGATACGAGCGCGTGGCGCCGAGGGCGGGCACCATGCCCTTGACCGAGATCGGCGTGTCCGTGGTCGAGGAGTACTGCGCGAAGTTGCCCACTGGCAGCTTGGCCCCCAGCCGAATCACGGAGCCGCCCGCGCAGCGCAGACCGTCGCCGAACACAAGGCCTGCTCCATTGCCGAGCTGGTCTGTGCCCTGAAAGAAGAGCACCGAGGTGTTCGGCACGGGGAAGACGGACAGCGTGAACGCGTCGTTCGAGAGCGAAGCCGAGCCGTAGCCCGCGAGGCGCGCTCCGCGTCCGATCGAGCTCGCGCAGCCACTGCCATCGCTCGTGGAGTTGCCGCACGGACAAGGCGTGGCGCTGCCGTTGCCGAGGCAGAAGGCCGTGCCGCTCTCCGGCGGCGCGAAGGCCTGTCGGTAGAACTCCCAGTTCTGGGGACCCAGCGCCTGCATCAGCGGGATCGAGTCGTGGTCGATGCCCGGAGGCGTGGTCCACTCGTGCTCGATGCCGAGCGCCAGCATCTCGTCGTGCAGGAGTGTGTGATTGGCCAGCATGCAGTCGAGCTGTCCGGTCGCCATGCGCAGGCGGACGCCGCTCGAGAGGATCGCGGCGACGCCCTGCGCAGCGAGTGTGCGCGGCGTCTGTGCGAGGTAGTAGGCCGGGTCGCTGTCCCACACGAGGTCGTAGATCGCCAGGCGCTGCGCGAGTGGGATCGTGCTGCACGGGGGCTCGTCGAGGAAGTCGAGCTGCAGCGGACCTGCTCCAAGCAACGAGGCGGCGGCGAACAGGTGCGGGAACTTGAAGGCGAAGCGGCCGGCGCCCTGACCGCCCATGCTGAAGCCCTCGACCGCGCGCCCTGCACGCGTGGCGACCGTGCGGAACCGCAGGTCGACCTCGGGAATGAGTTCCTGGATCACGACCGTCTCCATCGGCACGGTGCCGTCCTTGGAGTTGCACCACATGGACGACGGCATGCCGTTGGGGAAGACCACGATCATCGGCGGGATCAATCCCTGCGCGATCGCGGAGTCGAACCACGAGGCGAGCTGGGGTATGCCGGCGATCGGCGGTCCGGATCCGTGCAGCCAGTAGAGGGCCGGGAAGCGCCGCGTCGGTTGCATGTCGTAAGCCGGCGGAGTCCAGACGTGGTAGCTGACCACCGCGCCGGCGGCCGCGCTCGGAAATGTGCGGTACTGGACGCGCGGGGCGACGGCTGGCTGGGTCGTCCACTGGGCGAGCGAGAAGGGCGCCAGCAGCACGCCGAGAGCGAGAGTCGCGACGACCGACCGCAGCGCATGGCGGCCGAGAGTGAGGGGGGACAGGTTCTTCATGGGCGCGGAGCGAATCGAAGCCGCAGTGCAACCCGCCGTGGTGCCCGTGGTTCCGGCGGGGGCCGGCGACATGGAGCAGCGTCGAGGACTGGGCTGCGTGCGAGTCCATCTTAGGGCGGACGGCCGAATCCGTGGGGGAGGAGGCGGGTCGACAACTGCGGCGAATCGACTCAGATTGCGGAACTGAGTTCGCGGCGAGGCAGTGCAAGTCGATGCTCTCGTCCGTAGTCCCCGGAGGTCTTCAGCCCATGCAAGCACGCGGATTCGTACTCGTCATCCTGTCCGTCGCAGTCGCCCTCGGAGCGCTCCTCTGGTGGGGAATCTCTACCGCGACAGGTGAGCGGGAAGCGTGGGACTTGGGGCTGTACTTCCTCGGCGTGCTGCCGCTGCTCTCGGCCGCGTGTGCGCTCGCTGCCAGCCGCCGCTGGCGCGGCGCGCTGTGGATCGCCCCGGCGTTCGCCGCCGGTGAGTGGATCGCGATGGTGGCACGGAGCGGCGGCGACCTCGGGATCTGGCCGATCGGCCTGCTGTTCACGGCCATCACGCACGCCCCGGCCTTCGGGCTCGGTCTCGCGATCGTCGCTCGACAACGGCTGCGCGACGGGCAGAAGTGAGGCCGATACGATGCGCGCATGACGGAGCGCGCGCGCCCGACGCGGATCGAGACTCTCGGCTTCGGCCTCGCCCTGCTGGCTGGCTTCTGGCTGCGTCTCACGGCGCTCGACGTGCATTCGCTGTGGTTCGACGAGTGCGGCACGCTGGCCGTCGCGCTGGCTGACGACCCGCTCGCGACTCTGCGTGCGGATCGGCATCCGCCGCTGTCGTTCCTCGCGTTTCGCGCCTGAATGGCGCTGTTCGGCGAGAGCGATGCCGCGGTGCGGACGCTGCCAGCACTTGTGTCGTGCGCCACGCTCGTGCTCTTCGCGATGTGGGTGCAACGCGTCACATCCGGAGCCGTCGCGGTGCTCGCGGTGTGGCTGCTCGCCGTGGCGCCGCATCAGGTCTGGATGGCGCAGGAAGTGCGCATGTACCCGTTCGTGGAACTCGGCGCGATGCCGGTGTTCCTCAGCAGCTGCCTCGCGAGCGAGCGGCGCGTCGTCGGCGCGACGGTCGTGGCCCTCGGGACCGCACTCGCCCTCGGATCATATTGCCTCGGGCTGTGCATCGCGGGCCTGACGCTCGCGGTCGGGTCGAGCTGGAAGGAACGTCGGCACGCGGCCTTCGGCGCGGCGCTCGGGATGCTCGTCTGGGTCCCGTGGCTGGTCTTCGCCCTGCGCGAGCAGATGCAGTCGGAATGGGGAGACACCGTCAAGCTCTCGGCTCGCGATCTGGTCGAGCTCGGCCCGCGGCTGTTCGCGGTGGAAATGGACGCTGTGCCCGCGAAGTGGCACGGATTCGTGTACGCGCTCGGGGCCCTGTGCTGGGGGCGCTGGCGTGCTGCGCCTGGCTCGCTCGCACGCAGCGAGCCGCTCGCACCGCGCTTCTCGCGGCCAGCTTGCCCATGCTGCTCACGCTGCTGACGCAGGCGACGGTGGTGGGAGGCTTCCAGTCGCGCTACCTCATCGCGGCCACGCCCGGCGCGGCGCTGGCCGTGGCCTGCGGCCTCGTGTTTCGACGCTCGTGGCTGCTGGGCACGACCGGAGCGACCTTGGCTCTCGCCTTGTTCGCCCATGCGCTGGTCCTGCGCTCGCGCAACCTGCGTGAGGACTACGCGAGCGCCTGCGAGGAGCTGGCTCGCGAGTGGCGCGAGGGGGATCGCGTCGTCTCGATCACCGGGACGAGCGAGCTGTGCGAGCTCGCACCGTTGCGACACTACCTGCGGGAGCGCGAGGACATTCTCGCGTCGCTCTCGAGCTGGTCATGGATCGAGGCGCGCCCCGAGGAGACTCTCCCGGCGGGCGCGCGGCCGCATGTCGTGTATCGGGACTCCGGCCATGCGTGGGCCGCGAGTCATCGGCTCTCGCAGCGCCTCGTGCTCGTCGAGGCAGGACCGACGCGGGAGCGCATCGAGCGTTCGCTGTGGCGCAGGGAGCGCTGATCCGGGCCTGCGAGTATCCTGCCGAAGTGATGCGGGAGATTCTCTTGCTCGGAGCGATCGCGCAAGCCGGTGGTTGCGCTGCGGTGGACGTGGCCGAGACTGCCGAGGGCGAGCGCGCGCGTTGGCACGCGGCACGGATCGAGAAGCTGCGCGCGGAGGACGGCTGGCTCACGCTCGTGGGGCTTGACTTCCTCGACGACGGAACTGCGACGATCGGATGCGGCGAAGGCGTCACCTATCGCTACGAGAACTGCGCGGACGAGCTCGTCGGCACGCTGACCGTCGCCGGCGACGAGGTGCGCTTCCGTCGCGCAGGTGCGAGCGACGACGAGGTCCTCGTGGCGGACGATGCCGGGACGCCCTCCGTGATTCGCAGCGGAAGCGTCTCGTTCACGCTGCTGCGGCGCAACGGACGTCTCGCACTTCGAGTGCGCGACAGCCAGAGCCCGGTGCGGACGAGTTTTCTTGGCATCGAGCTGTTCGCCTACGACCCCATGCGGGTCGTCGACGCGCGGGCCATCGAGCCCGAGCTTGGGGCGACGGTGGCCATCACGAATGTCACGGGCTTCGTCGAGGAGCAGCCGGTGGCGGCGGAGCTCGAGTTCACGCTCTCGGGAGAGTCGGTGCGATTCGTCGCGACTGCGGGGAGCGAGGGACGGCTGTTCGTGGTGTTCGGCGACGCGAGCAACGGCCGCGAGACCTACGGTGCGGGACGCTTCCTCGACATCGCTGTGCCGGTGGGCGGTTGCACGACGATCGACTTCAACCGCGCCACGAATCCGCCTTGCTCCCTCACGGCCTTCGCGACCTGCCCGCTGCCTCCGCCGCAGAATCGCCTGCCGTACCCGGTGCTCGCCGGGGAGCGCGCGGTCGCGAGCGGACACTGAGTTGGCGTCCCCAGCCCGGCGTCGTAGTCTCGTTGGCATGAAGTTCCAGCCGATTCTCGCCGCGCTGCTTGCGTGCCTCGCTTCGTGCGCCACCTCGGATGCTCCCGCGCCCGTCTCTGCTCTCGCGTCCGCTCCTTCGGCGCTGCCGGAGCCCGTCCCCGCCCCGGTCGTGAACAGCGCCGTCGTGGCGGCGCCCCGCACGGATCCGTGGATTCTCCAGCGCCAGGCGGAGTGCCTGCGTCGGGTGCGCGAGACGGAGCGAGCGCAGGTGATCTTCCTCGGGGACTCGATCACGCAGGGCTGGGAGGATGGCGGCTCCGAGCATTGGACGCGCGCCTTTGCGCCGCTCGGTGCGCTCAACCTTGGCGTGAGCGGCGATCGCACCGAGAACGTGCTCTGGCGGCTCGAGCAGGCTCCGCTCGGCAAGTTGCAGCCGCAGGCCATCGTACTCCTGATCGGCACCAACAACCTGGGCCACGGCACTCACTCGGGCGAGCAGACGCTCGCGGGGATCCAGCGCGTCATCGCCACCCTGCGAGCGCAGGCGCCGGCGGCGCGGCTATTCGTGTTCGAGGTTTTCCCGCGCGGCGAGCGCTTCAACGCGATGCGCGGCGAGCTGGCCCAGCTGAATCAGGCGCTGCGTGCCCGACAGGGCGAGCTCGGCTGCGAGACGCTCGCCCTCGGCGACCGTTGGGTGCAGCTGGACGGTTCGATCTCGACATCAGACATGCCCGACCACTTGCACTTGTCCTCTGCGGCCTACGGACAGTGGGCGGAGGCGCTGGAGCCGGTCTTGCGAGCCGCGTTGCGCTGAGCTTGCTGCCTCACATGGGAGCGGGGCTAGGACTCCGCGCACCCAGCCGTGGACGCCGGACTCCTCTCGACATCAGGGGCAGGCGCGGAACTGCAGGGCGTTGGACATGCCGACGCCGCCGAGCGAGGCCGCGTCGCGATACCAGAACTGCGCGTAGACATCGACGCCGATCGAGAGCGCCGGATCGGTGCCAGAGCGCAGGCGCGTGTTGAAGTCGAACGCGAACCCGCCGCTGCAGTCGTCGGGACCCGTGCTTCCCCCGGAGCTCGGCATGACGATGCGCGCGAGCGGCGAGGCCGCGCACTTCGTGCCGCCATAGAACGCGCCCGCGGCAGGGGCGAGTCCGTAGAACAAGAGTCCGTTGCGCTGGTTGATGAGCTGTGTCGCCGTGATCGTGAAGGGCGCGAGGTTCGTCAGGCTCGGGTTGCCCGAGAATCCCACGGCCGGAGTGCAGCCCTGGCTGTTGACCTTGGCCGAGCAGTACGCGACGGGAGTGGGGCAATTGAAAGTGCCCGGGCCGACCTGCACCAGCTGGACATCGTCGATGTTCCAGCCACCGAAGACGATGCCCGTGTCGCTCTGCAGGGTGAACTCGAGTTGCACGGCAGCGTTGCCTGCGGTCAGCGCGGTGACATCGATGTCCATGGGCACCCACTGGGTGTCGATCAGGTCGCCCGTGGTCGGGTTGGTCCACACGAGGGTACCGTTGACCTTCACGCGCGCCTTGTCGTGCAGGGCCGACTCGATCGTCAGCCAGCGACGGAACTGCAGGCGCACGCTCGTGGCGGCCGAGCAATCGATCACGGGGGAACGCAGCCAGCAGTGCGAGCCGTTGTTGTAGTCGCCGTGCCACGCGATCTGGACGCCGAGGTCGTTGCCCCAGCACTTGGCGCCGCTGAAGGCGTGTGGTGCGTCGCCGGACGCGCCCACGGGACTCGACCGTTGCCAGTCTTTCGGGCCGCTGTACGTGCCCGTCGCCCAGCCGCCGGTCGTCGCGCCCTCGAAGTCGCTGGCGTAGAGCACCGTGCGCGTGCCGACGAAGAACTTCCACGGCATCGTGCCGGAGTCCACGCCTTCGGGCGCGACCTCGACGTTGCCGAGCGAGTCCACGGCCTCGATCCAGTACCACAGCTCGCGCGGCGAGCCGAAGGTCGGGATCGCAGCGCTCCAGACGTTGCCGCTGGCCGTCATCGTGCGCGTCTGCCAAGTCTGGCCGAGATCGCCGGTGTAGTGCACCGTCGCGGAAGCCACGCTGGCGCCGCCGCTGGCGGTGATGGTCGCGTTGACGACGAAGGGGCCCGTCGCATCGGTCGTATTGGACAGCGCGGTGTGCGCGACCGTCATGTCGAGTGGCTCGGCGAGCGTGACGCCGCAGGCCACTACGCCCTTGACGATCATCTGCGCGAGATCGAAGTCGTTCGTGGAGATCGCGAACGCGTCCGCAGGCGTGTGAATCTGCGTGAAGTACTGGCCGAGGTCCTCGAAGAAGAACGCGGCCGGAAAGCCAGCTCCGTGGAAGGCCGCGTGGTCCGAGCTGCCCGCGATGAGCGAGCCGGTGGTCGCTGCCCAGCCCGACACGTAGCGCGGCGCGGTGGCGAGGCAGAAGGCCGTCAGCGCCCCCGACGTGTTGTTGACGGCGAGATCGGCGTCGCGCGCGTCATTCGCGGCGCGGTAGGCGATCATGTCCATGTTGAGCATGCCGACCACTTGCTTGCCCTGCTGCACCATCTGCTGCGCGAGCGCGCTGGATCCGAGCAGGCCGTATTCCTCGCCCGAGAACCACGCCAAACGGATGGAATTCTCGAACGGGCCCTTGCCCGCGAGCACCCGCGCGATCTCGAGCACGCCCATGCTGCCGCTGGTGTTGTCATCCGCGCCCGGTGCGGAAGCGCTCGTGCCGGAGCTGTAGTTGCGCGTGTCGAAGTGCGAGCCGATCACCACGTGACTGTTGGGATTCCGCGCGCCCGGGATGTCGACGATGATGTTCGTGCCGTGCTGGCTGTCCCACTGCTGCGTGGTCGGCGCGTAGCCCAGGGCCTGCAGGCGCGAGATGAGCTGCGCCCGTGCCGCGTTGAAGTTGTTGAGGTTGAGCGAGTCGCGGTTCGTCCACGTCGACGAGAAGAACTGGGTGTTCGTCTGCAGGTTGGTCTTCGACACCGCGTCGACGAGCGACTGGATGCGCGGGTCCGCATTCACGAGCGCGGCGGGCCCCTGTGCAGCGCCGCTCGGCGTCGCCGCGGTGCCGCCGGATTGGCCCGGTGACGAGGCCGCGAACGCGGCGAGCGGCGAGCCCGGTACGGGAGCGGGCGCCGGACGCATCGCAACGCGCGCGACGGCCGTGTGGCCGCCATGGCACGTGCGGCCGGGCCGCAGGCTCTCGGGATACTCGTCGAGGTCGACCGGCACGCTGACCACGGCCTGTCGACCGCAGCGGTAGAGAATCGTGCCCGCCGCGTCGATGTCGGCGCGCACGTCGGCGTGGGCGAGGTCTACCACGAAGAGCGGATCGGACGGTCCGAGCGTCGCGAGCTCGGTCACGTTCGTGCCGCGCTCGCGCAGGGCAGCAACCTCCGCCGGGCGGAGCGCACCGACGAGGAAGTCACCCGCGTCGAACCACACCTCTCCGGCGCGGCAGAGCCGCTCGCGCAGGGCCAAGTCGTGGGCATGCTCCACCGCAACCGGCACCGGCCGTTGGGCCAAGGGGGTCTGTTGCAGGGCGCAAACGAGCAGGAAAGCGCACTCGAGCAGGGCGATGTTCATCCGGGGCGGTCTCCTGATGGTGGGTTCAAGGATAGGGCTTCCGCCGGGCGCGGGGAGGTCCAGAATCCCGATGCGGATCGAGGGGGGCGAGGTCGGAGCGGGGCGCGCTGCGCCAAAGCGGGACGACACCGAACCGCCGGGGGCTTCGGGTCGTCGTATCCTTATCCTCCAAAGCTGCGTCTGCCCATCCCCTCGGACACGAGGGGCGGGCGCGCCGAGCCGCCTCTTCCGACAGTCGCCACCATGCCGATTCTCGCCCTCGCCGCGCTCGCCGTGGCCCTGCCTTCGTCTCCGGTCCAGCAGTCCCAGCCGTCGGCCCTCGAGCGCGCGGCCTTGCGCCCCGTCGCGGTCGTGCACGGAGGCGACTTCGAGTTGATCGAAAAGCTCAAGCGCATGGGGGAAGTTTGGTTCGATGCGGGGCCGTTCCTCGTCGGAGCCCTCGGCGAGCGTGACGCAAACGCGCTGCGCGGTCGCGAGGTCGAGCTCGCGGTGCTCGACGGCATCGGTGCGCTCGACGAACTGTTCATCGTCGACCTGCGGGACGAGCACGTGCGCGAGGACGTCGCCGCCACGGCCCGCGTCGAGTTCGCACGCGAGGGGCTCGCGCTCGTCAGCGTTCCCCACGGCCTGCCCGAGTATCCCGAGAGCCTGCGGCCCGGTCGTACCTGCCATTCCGGTCACACGGCGATCTCGCGCACCCCGATGCGGCCGCTCGCGCCGCTCGCGACGCCCGGAGCGGGCCCGAGCGCGCTGCTCGCCGCGGACCCGCGCATCCAGACGCTGGTCGACCAGGTCAGCAAGACGAATCTGCAGGCTTCGGTGCAGTCGTTGACGACCTTCACGAACCGCGACTCGCAGAACCTCGCTAATTACAACGCTGGCAAGGCGCAGCTCGTCTCGCAGCTGCAGGGGCTCGGCTACGCGCCCGTCAGCGAGAGCTGGAGCGCGTCTCACGGCACGAACATCGTCGTCGACATTCCCGGTGCTGTGACCGCGAATCGCTACGTCGTGATCGGCGCGCACTTCGACACGCGCAACAACTCCGGTGGCACTGCGGCCGTGGGACGCGGGGCGGACGACAACACGAGCGGGAGTGCGGCGGTGCTCGAGATCGCGCGCATCCTCGCCGCGTCACCGACCGCCTTCGCGAACTCGATCCGGCTGGTGTGGTTCTCCGGCGAGGAGTACGGCCTGCTCGGCTCGGGAGCCAACGCGAACAACATGGTCGCGCAGGGCAAGCAGGTCGTCGGCATGCTCAACATGGACATGATCGCGTATCGCGCCACGAACGACGTGCGCGACTGCGACTTCGCGACGAACAACACCTCGCCGGCGCTCACGAGCTTCTGCCTGCAGACCGCGCCGCTCTACGTGCCCGGCTGGGCAGCGACGAGCGGCAACCTGAGCGCGGGGAGTTCCGATCACGCCTCGTACAACTCGGCCGGCATTCCGGCGGCATTCTTCTTCGAGGACCTGACGCAGTACTTCCCGCAGATCCACACGAGCGCGGATGCCTATCCGACGTCGACCAACGACTTCGATCTCGCGCAGATGATCTGCAAGGGTGCGCTCGCCTGCGGCGCGACGCTCGCGGATCCGGTCGACCTGTCCATCGTGCACAGCGAGCTCGCGGACACGACGGATGCGCTCGGGCCCTACGTGGTGCAGGCGAGCGTGACGAGCCTCTACGGTTCCAGCGTCACCGGCGCGACGCTGCGCTATCGCGTGAGCGGGACTTCGACGTGGAGCGTGCTCGCCATGACGAGTGCCGGCGGTTCGGCCTGGCGCGGACTCATCCCGTCCCAGGGCTCACCGAAGGTGATCGAGTACTACATCGAGGCCGCGGACAGCCTCGGGGCCGGCGAAGTGGCGCCGAAGGGCGTGGACACGGGTGCGACTCCTTACGACTTCTTCGTCGGCACGCGCACGGTGCTCTACTCCACGGGCTTCGAGGAGGCGACGGACAACGGCTGGACCCATGCGCAAGTCGCGACGCAGGATGACTGGCAGCGCGGGGTTCTCTACGGCAAGGCCGGCGATCCTGCGACGGCGTTCGCGGGCACGCGCGCGTGGGGCAACGACCTCGGCCCCACGGGTTGGAACGGCTTCTACGCGAACAACGTCAACAACTGGCTGCGCTCGCCCGTGATCAACTGCTCGGGTGCGGCGCAGGTGTTCCTCGAGTTTCGCCGCTGGCTCACGATCGAGTCGGCGCAGTTCGACAAGGCGCGCATCCGCGTCAACGGCACGCAGGTCTGGATCAACCCCTCGACGGGCGACCTGCTCGACACGGCGTGGGTGCCGTTCCAGCTCGACATATCTTCGCTGGCGGCGAACAACCCCTCGGTGCAGATCGAGTTCAGCCTGCAGTCGGATGGCGGGGCGTCCTTTGGTGGCTGGAACCTCGACGAGTTCTCGCTGCTGACCCTTGGACCCGGCACGAGCACGTGTCCGCCGTCGGTCGCCTACTGCACCGCGAAGACGAACAGCCAAGGTTGCGTGCCCCAGATCGCCGCCAGCGGTTCCGCGAGTGCGACGTCCGCTGCAGCGTTCACCATCACCTGCTCGAACGTGATCAACCAGCGCTCGGGCCTGCTCTTCTACGGCTTCGCGCCGGGCGCGACTTTGTTCCAGGGCGGGACGAAGTGCATCGCCGCCAGCCCCAAGCGAACGCAGCTCGTGGAATCGGGTGGTAACGCCGGTCCCGACGACTGTTCGGGTGTGCTGGCGATCGACTTCAACGCGCTCATCCAGACGGGCTCCGAGATTGCGCTCTTCGCGGGCAACACCGTGTTCGCGCAATGGTGGTACCGCGACGGCGCCGACCCGCAGGGCTTCGGCACGGGCCTCTCGAACGCGCTGCAGTTCCTCATCTGCCCCTGAGGCTTCGCGAGCTTGCGGGGCGGGCGCTAGAGTCCGCCCCGTGACCGCCTTCCCCGACCCCGACGAGTTCGCGTTCGTACCGGCGCTCGAGGCCTGCTTCGAGGAGATCCTCCTCGAGCTGCACGCCCTCGGGCGCGAGTCCTTCGTGGACGCGCCGGATGCGCTCTCGCTCCCGAACAAGGACTACGACGAACGGGGCTGGAGGTACTTCACGCTGTTTGGCGGCGGGCCGGGGTGCGGCCCCAATCGACGGCGCTGTCCGCGCACGACGCGTGCCTGCATGCTGGTTCCGGGGCTCGTCAACGCGGGTCTTTCGCTGTTCCGGCCGGGCACGCGGCTCGCGCCGCATCGCGGCGAACTCGCTGGGAACCTGCGGTGTCACCTGCCGCTCGTGGTGCCGAAGGGCGACGTCGGCATCCGCTGCGGCGACGAGCAGCGGCGCTGGGAGCGAGGTCGTGCGCTCGTTTTCGATGATTCGCGCGAGCACGTAGCTTGGAATCTCGGCGACAGCGATCGCGTCGTGCTGCTCGTGACGTTCCGCGGCTGACCTTCGCGGTTCGAACTCAGCGCGAACGACGCAACGCGAAGACTGTCACGGAGAGCGGTTCCTTCATCGGCCGCGCGATGTTCAGCGCGCCGACCGACTGGCGGACCCATCCGGCAGCTTCGAGGCGCTCGACATAGCCGTCGAAGAACTCGCGACCCGTGCGCCCGCGCAAGTGGTGCGGCTCGCTGAAGAGCAGCACATCGAAGCGAGCGGACCACGCGGCGAGCTGCTCGTCCGTCCAGCGCGGATCCTCGCCGGCGATCGAGATGTGCGTGGTTTCCGCGAGCTGCGCCGCGAACGTGGCGCGCTCGCGGCCGTGAGTGAGCAGGCCGTACTGCAGGCCCGCGGGAGAGACTTCCTCGGTCAGGTCGATCCAACCGATGCGCTCCCTGGGCGTGACGGCGGCGCCGACGAGCTCGAAGAAGCGCTCGTGTTCGTCGCGGGCGAGTCCGAGGGAGCGCAGGCGTCGGCTGCCGGACAGGTCGCGCTGGGTGGCGAGCTCGGCGAGCTGGTACTCACGCACTTCGACCTTGGGGGACAGGAAGCCGAGGCGCTCGGCGAGCCATGCTGTGTCGACACCCGGCCACGCGGCGCACGCGAGCACAGCGGCCGAGACAAGTCCGACGCGTCGGCGGGGTGGGGTGGGAAGCGCACCGCTCCAGCCAATGCCTGCGAGCGCCCACAGTGCCGGGCCCGCTGGAATCAGGAAGCGCGGCAGATGAAACGGGTGTCCCAGCACGCCGAGGAGCATCACCGCGGAGGAGATCGCGAGGGCACGCACCGGCGGAGAGCGCAGGTCGCGCAGCGCGAGCAGCACGCCGAGCAGGATCAGCAGCGCCGCGCGCGGATTGGGCGCGAAGAACGCCGTCACGTTGAGCAGGCGGATCTTCCACGAGGCCTGCGCCAGCTCCTGATTGCCGGAGATCCAGTCGGCGAAGGCCGCACGGTGCTCCGCGCCGCGCTCGAGTCCGCCCGGAAGCGGCAGCAGGAACCACCACGCGAGCGCGAGGCTCGGGATGAGGCTCAGGTCTCTCAGGTTCGACAGCGCGCTCCGCAGGCGCCGTGCGCGAGCGGCGAGAGCCAGCTCGACGAGCTCATCCGCAGCGAGTCCCGCTACGAGCAGCAAGCCGTAGTTGAACTTCGTGAAGAACGCGAGCGTGATAGCTGCGCCGGCGAGCAAGTTCGTGCGCCGACACGTGCGCGTGAGGGAGAGCTCGCGGCGGCGGATCCACGTCCACAGGGCGACGGCGATGGAGAGCGCTGCGGGGACCTCGAGCAGTACCGTGCCAGAGAAGCTCAGCGCAAGCGGCGAAGTCGCTGCGGCGAGCAGGGCCAGCCATCCCGCGCCGTCGGAGCCACGGACGCGCCGCGCGAGGCAGAAGACCGCGAGCAGCGTCGTGCACCAGAGCAGGGTGCAGAACTCGCGCGCGCCATGCTCCGAGATGCCGAACACCAGTTGCTCGAGGCCGAGCAGCAGGGGGAACGCGAAGGGATAGCGCTCGCAGTCGAGCAGCGCGTCGGAAAAGGCGCTCGCGTCGAGGGAGCCGAGCGCGCACGTCATGCGCCATGCGGGGCCGGCGGCGTGCATCGTCTCGTCCCAGCCCCATGCGATGCGTGCATCGAGCGGCAGGCACCACGCCAGCGCGAGCAGGGAGACGACGAGAAGGGCGATGCGCATGACTCGCCGCTAGGGTACGTGAGCGCGGGCCGCGCGTCGAAGCTCGCGCCTCGCTTGACCCCATTCGGAGCCACTTCCATACTCGCCTCGACTTCCATGCACGCAGCCCCTGTCCGCAGCGAAGGTCGACCTTGAGCGCAAGTCGCTGGACAGCCCTGTCGCTCTCGCTCTCGGTGGCCCTGTGCGGTGCGGCCGCCGTCCTGTTCTGGCAGTCGCGCGCTCGACGTCTCTCCGTGGACCTCGAGATCGACACGCGCGGCTTCGACCCCAAGGCACCTCCCGCGCTCCCGCCGAGCGAGAGCCACCTGCTGGCCGTCACAGCTGTCGAGCATGCGCTCTACCCGCCCTCGTCCTTCCGCCGCACCCCGTGGGATCCGGCCGACTTTCCGCAGCCCACAACGGCGCGCGGCAATCCGCTGCGCTTTGACCCGCAGTCCGGCTTCATGTTCTCGGGAGGCATGGATCGCCGCCGTGCGTGGAGCGAGCATCCCGAGGGCGGCTGGTCGGTGCGCACGAACAGCTTCGGGCTGCGCGACGACGACGAGCCCGCGAGCGAGCGCCCGGACCTGCGCATCGCGGTGCTCGGCGACTCCCACACCGCCGGCTTCTGCAACAATAGCGAGAGCTTCGCGCAGCTCGTGGAGGCGCGCTTGGCTTCGACGCGTCCAAGCCAGCGTGTCGAGGCACTCAACGCCGCGGTCCCCGGCTACACGTTCCAGCACTATCTGGGCGCGCTCGAGCGAATGCTCGCGTTTGCGCCGGATGTCGTGATCGTCGCCATCTACGGAGGCAACGACTTCGGAGAAACGCTCAGTCACCAGCATCGCGCCCATGGCACCGCGCGTGGCGACCTGACCGCCCTTCAGGCTCGGCTCGAGCGCGCGCAGGACCTCGATCCCGAGCTCGTGTCGCAGGCACTGTTCTCCGTCGAGCAGTTCCGCTTCGACCCGCCGCAGGTGGAGGTAGCGTTGCAGGCCGCGCGCGACGTTCTCACCGAAATTCAGCTCACGAGTGCGCGCTTCGGCGTCGTGCCGCTCTTTGTCTACGTGCCTTCCTCGCTCGAAGTCGAGTATGAGCGACGTACCGAGCGCTTCGAAGCTGCGCTGGCCGCGCTCGGAGCCAGCCGCGGGGACTGCGCGGTGCTCGGCCGTCTCGCCGACAGCACGCTCGCTTTCCTGTCCTCTCGAGGCTGCGCGACGCTGGACCTGCGCCCGGCCTTCCGCGCGAGCGGAGCGAGGCTGTACTGGGACGAGGACTTCCACCTCGCGGTCGAGGGGCATGCCGTCGCCGCAACGCAGATCTCCACTGTGCTCGAGCGCCTCGTACCAGCCGATGCGCGCCGCGTGCGCCGCGGCTCGCCCGCGCTCGACGAGAGCTCGCGTCGCGCGCTGCTCTCGCCCGGCGCCGGACAGCACGCGAAGTAGCTTCGTCGCAGATCCAACGTGCGCCAGCTGCGAGTAGGCTGGGACGTCATGAAGCTCCAAGCGTTCCTCGCCCTGCTCGTGCCGCTCGCGAGCGTGTGCTGCGCCGCCTGCGCGAATGTGGGCACCTCGTCGAAGCCTGTTGCCGGCAAGCTGCTGATCGTCGGTGGCGGTCTCGACAACGACACCGCGCCCATCTATCGCCGCTTCGTGGAGCTCGCGGGCGAGTGCGGGTCTGCGAACATCGTGATCGTCTCGGCGGCAACGGGACCGCAGGAGGAGGAGATCACGGACAAGACGGAGGCTCTGCGCGTGTGGGCGCCGGGAGTGCCGGTGAGCGCGGTGCGGCGCGAGTCGAGCACGGAGGAGACAGTCGCGCGCATCGACGCGGCGACAGCGCTGCTCTTCACGGGCGGCGACCAGCAGCGCATCACGGATCGCTACCGGCCCGCTGGCGCGGAGACCCCCGAGTGGCTCGCGATGCGGCGCCTGCTCGCGCGCGGCGGCGTGATCGCGGGCTGCAGCGCCGGGGACGCGATGATGGGAGCGTCGATGCTGCTCGGAGGAGGTAGCGCCGCGGCACTCGGCATCGCGTTGCCACTCGAGCCGGGCGAAGACGCGCCGACGCTCGGTCCCCGCACGGGACCCGGCATGGGTTTCCTCCCGTGGGCCATCACGGACTCCCATTTCTTCGAGCGCGAGCGGGTGGGCCGGCTCGTGGCCGCGCAGGAAGCGCTCGGCATTCGACTGGGACTCGGTGTCGGAGAAGACGCGTGCGTCGAGGTCGACCTCGCAACTGGTGATGTCCGCGGCGTTGGCGTGTCCGAGTCGCTCGTGGTCGACGTTGCAGGACTCGCTCGCGACGGCCTGCGACGCACCAACCTGCGAGCGCGCGTTTTCGGCGACGGAGAGAGCGTGTCCCTGCGCGCGTGGCTCGCGCGGCCGGCGAGCGCGAGTCTGGCGCCACCCGTGGGCGAAGCACGTGTCGTTGCGCTCGCCGAGCCGGGCCAGAATCGCCAGCTCGCGCTGTGGCGGCTCTTCCGCATTGCGGAGCGCGTCGGCGAGCCCCTGCAGAGGCTCTCGCTCGAGGGCTTCGAGGTTCTGGCGTGGCCGTCGGGTGATGGCGAGGTTGCCTTCGAGCTCGCCCCGCGCTCTCCCTGAAGCAGGACATCCCGCCCGCGAGGCTGGGCTCGCGGACGGGGCGTTGGCAACGCGGCGCTCCTGATTCGCCGCGCGCCTGCGGCTCTCAGTCTGCGCTCACGGCAGATTGAAGTTGAGGATCGAGTTCGTGACGTGCGGGGCGCCGATGCGGATCGCGGCGCTCGTCGGCGAGGTGTTGCAGCTGCCGAAGTCCTCGAACTGGCGACCGAGGGTCACGCCCGCCCAGTTGAAGGCCATGAAGCCACCGATCGTCTCGCTGCCCTCGTACCACTCGGTCGTGTTCGTGCCGGTGCAGCCATTGGTGAGCAGCATCGTGCCGTAGTCGAACAGCACCGTCTCGATGCCCGGGAATGCGCCGGGGTTCGTCCAGGTTCCGATGCGCTTCTGGGTGAAGCGCGGGTTCGGCGTCATTTGGACCTGCGTGCCGCACATGCCCGAGGCGTTGACGAAGGTGTTGATGAACTGGCCGGCGGCCGGGAAGACGTTGGCGCACAGACAGTAGGCGGCGAGGGCCGTCACGACGCCCTGAGCGGGCTCGCGGTAGGTGCAGATGTTCGTGCCGGCGGCCCAGTTGTTCCAGCGGAACGAGCCCTGCACGATCGGGCCGTCGCTCACCGGCGTGTTGACGGTCGAGGGCACGAAGCCCGTGCCCGGGCCGACGATCGAGAAGCTCTTGGCCGGATCGAAGCCGCCCGCGGGGGCCGGACGCGCGGAAGACGGCGTGTGGTGGACTTGGTCGCACTCGTGGCTCAGGGCCCACGCGACGCTCCACTGGCCCGTGCCGCAGTCGAGGGCGTAGTCGATGTGGCCCGACACGTACAGGCGCGAGTAGGTGCCGAGCGAGGCCGGGCGGTCGAGCGGCGTGGCCGGAACCGCGGCCGAGGGGACGATGTCGCCGTTGATGATGAAGCGCCAGACGGTCAGATTGACCGCGCCGGGGATACCCGACTCCTGCCAGTTGCGCGAGTACTGGGCGCGCAGGCCGCCGGACCAGTGCAGGGAGGCGGTCGCGCAGTCGCGCAGCTGCAGGCGGATGTTGTACTGGCCGCAGTAGACGGCCCCGCCCATCATCAGCGGCTGCGGCTTCCCGAGTTCGACGCAGTAACCCTTGTTGAGGGCGAGGTTGCAGTTGTCGAAGGCGAGCCAGCGAGCGTCGGTGCCCACGATCTTGGGGAAGCTCGGCAGGAGCACGCCGGTCGGGGCGCAGCAGGGGCCGCCGTCGAGGTTGTCGGGGCCGCAGACGACCTGGGCGCTGGCCGGCACGGTGGCGAGGGCGGCGGTGAAGCCGAGGGCGAGGGCGATGCGGGAGAGGGTCTGGAACATGGTGAGGAGTCCTTTGCGGAGGGGTTCAGGAGCGGGCCTAGCGCGGCCCTGACCCCCCCAAGTGACGCCCCGGGACAGCGCTGGACGGGAAGTCGGGGAATAAGGGACCGAGCTCGCCGCAAGGTGTGCCGCGGGCGCGGAGACGCGCGATCGCGTACCCCACGCTGGGAGTGCGCCGGCAGTTGGAGGAAACGAGCAGTTCCGGTTTGCACTCCGGCCCGCGGGGCCGTTGGATCAGCCGCGTGCACCTCACACCGCTGTTCTTCCTCTCGGCGCTCGTCCTCGTCGCCTACCTGTTCGAGGTCACTGCCCCGCGCACGCGAGTCCCGACCGTGCTGCTGCTGCTCGCGCTCGGCGTCGGGACGCGTCTCCTGCTCGACGGGGTCGGGGTGAAGATCCCCGATCTCGCGGAAGTCCTGCCGATGGTCGGGACCTTCGGCTTGATCCTGATCGTGTTCGAGGGAGCGCTGGAACTCCAGCTCGAGCGCGACCGTGCGACGATGATCGGTCGCGCGTTCCTCGTGGCGCTGCTGCCGCTCGCCGCCTTCGCTGCATGTCTGGCCTGGTACCTGATGCGCTCGACGGAGACCGACCTCCACACAGCGTTGCTGAACGCCCTTCCGTTCGCCGTGATCTCGAGCGCGGTGGCTGTTCCGACGGCGCGCGCCTTCTCGCGCTCGACCAGCGAGTTCGTCGTCTACGAGAGCTCGTTCTCCGACATCCTCGGTGTGCTCGGCTTCCAGCTGGTGCTCTCGACCGCGAGCTTCGGTGTGGGCACCTTGGTCCAGTTTTGCGGCGAAATGCTCGCCATCCTCGCGCTGGCTCTCGTCGGTTCCGGGCTGCTCGCACTCCTGCTCGCGAAGCTGTACCACCGCGTCAAGTTCGTGCCGATCCTCGCCTTCGTGGTGCTCTTGTACTCCGCCGCGAAGGCGTTTCACCTTCCCGCACTCCTGCTGGTCCTCGTCTTCGGTCTCGCGCTCGCAAACTACCGCAAGCTGCGCGAGCGCATCGGACGCGTGCTGCCGGCCGCGGAAGCCGTGGAGTCGGAAGTCCATCGCTTCTCGGAACTCGTGACCGAAGCCACCTTCGTCGTGCGCATCACATTCTTCGTGCTGTTCGGATTCCTCGTCGATCTCGAGTCCCTCGCCGATACGCACACGCTGGGAATCGCGGCCGGAATCGTGGGCCTCGCGCTCGCGCTGCGGCTGCTCCAGCTCCTCGCCGTGCGCATGCCGGTGCTGCCGCTGCTGTTCCTCGCGCCACGCGGCCTCATCACGGTCCTGCTCGTACTGTCCATCCCCGCGGCGGAACGCCTCGCGCTGATGACGGATGGGCTCACCACGCAGGTGGTCGCGCTCTCCTGTCTCGCCATGATGGCGGCGACGCTGGGTTCCGGAGGCGCGCGGAGCGACGCTCAGAAGAAGAGCGCGAACACGAGCGCACCGACCGCGTAGGAAAAGCCGTTCGCGGCGAAAGCCACGAGCAGGGAGCGCACGAGTCCGAGCTCGCGTCGCAGCGCGAACAACGCGAGCCCTTCGACCAGGGCGATCAGGATCTCCGCCTGCAGCACAGTCCAGCTCGACGGATGTGTCTCAAGCTGCCACCACGTGAAGCCCGGATGGGTGAGCAGGTTCGATGCGAGCGTCACGAGCGGCAGGTGCCACCACGGTCGCGAGCGACTCGCTGCGCCGTACTCGTAGACCGGCAGCTCCAGCACCAGCGTCCAGACGAAAAGCGCGAGCCAAAGCATCATGGCGCACGTGCCGCGCCGCCGCGCGCGAGCAGATAAGACAGCACGGCGAGCTCGATCCAGCCATGGGCGATGGCAAGCTGGAGATACGTCGCGCGAGTCGCGACGGGCGCCCAGAGTCCACACAGGGGGACAGCGATGCAGGCGACGGCGCACAGCGCGACTCCGAACTTCCCGAAATCGTCCCGCAATGGCCGCTGCGCGCCTCCCGGCAGCTGCCACGACCAGATGCCGTAGTGCACGAGTTGAGCGAAGGCGAAGGAACGCAAGAGCACATCCGCGGTCGAGGACGAGAGGCCCGGCGCGAGCTCACGCGCGAGCCGCGCGCCCTCGAAGGAGCCGATCACGTCCGTGCTCGCTTCGAAGTCCGCCATCCCTACGACGACGGCAACTCCAACGGCGTAGACGAGCGCGACCCTGGCTGCAGCGCGCCGCTCTCGCTGCCACACGCACCAGAGCGAGATGGCGATCAGGTTGTGGGCGTGCGCGAGCATCAGGAGCGACTCGCGTGCCGAAGCGAGTGCGAGCGCGCCGAGAGTTCCGAGGCCAAACGCCCATGCGACGCGCGTCGTGCTGTTCCGCGCACCTCCGATGGCCGCGATGGCGACCGCCGCGAGTCCGCAGGCCAGCTCGGCTTCGATCGGCAACGACACGCCGCACAGGGTCGTGACTCTCAGCGCCGTCATCGACACGAGAGCGAGCGCGACGGCCAGTGCGACGCGACCGCCGAATCCACCCGGCCTCGCGAGCCACAGCACGCGCACGTCTCCGATCACGTGGGGCACGCCGAACAGGATGGGTCCCACGAGCAGGGCCCACAGCGGGACCAACGCGGCGAGCAGCGCAGCGCCGACGATCGCGAGCGGCAGGCGCAGATCGATCTCGCACTCAGCCATGGTGGTGCTCCCGCTTTCGCCGTCAGTAGACGACGGTGACCGCGAGCGCGAGCGCCACCGCATCCGCCAATGCCATCGCGAGCGGACGGAGTTCCTGCAGCGCGCTGTCGGACGGCGCGGCTTCGTCCTCGAGCGCAAGGGCCAAGCTCGTCGCCACGCGCCGAGGCTACCCTGCGACTGCGGCACGATCTAGCGGGCGCGACCCGAGCGCCGACGGACGCTCAGGCCAGCATCTCGCGCACCACGCGGCCCGCGACATCCGTCAAGCGGAAGTGCCTGCCCTGGTACAGCCACGTCAGTCGCTCGTGATCAATGCCGAGCAAGTGCAGCAGCGTGGCGTGGAGGTCGTGCACGTGCACGCCGCCGTCGATGATGTTGTAGCTGAAGTCGTCGGTCGCGCCGTGGACATGGCCCGCGCGCACGCCGCCCCCTGCGAGCCACATGCTGAAGCAGCGCGGATGGTGGTCGCGACCGTAGTCCGTCTCGGTCATGCGTCCCTGGCAGTACGTCGTACGTCCAAACTCTCCGCCCCAGATCACGAGCGTGTCTTCGAGCAGTCCGCGCGCGGCGAGGTCCTGCACGAGCGCTGCCGAGGCCTGGTCCGTCTGACGACACTGGTGCGAAATTCCGCCGGGGAGCCCGCCGTGCTGATCCCAGCCCTGATGGAAGAGCTGCACGAAGCGAACACCGCGCTCGACGAGTCTACGCGCGAGCAGGCAGTTCGCCGCGAACGTGCCCGGCTCGCGCGAGCCAGGCCCATAGAGCTCCAACGTCGCCTCGCTCTCGCCACGCGTGTCCGTCACTTCGGGCACGCTCGTCTGCATGCGGAACGCAAGCTCCGCTTGCGCGATGCGCGCGTCGATCTCGGGATCGCCCTCGCGTCTGCTGGCGTCGCGGCCCATGCGCGCTAGAGCATCCAGCATCGAGCGCCGCGCCTCGCGCGTGACTCCGTCCGGACTGCCGAGGAACAGCACCGGTTCGGCGCCCGAGCGGAACTGGACGCCCTGATGCTCGCTCGGCAGGAAGCCCGAGCCCCACAGACGGGCATACAGCGGCTGGTCGCGAGTCGCGTCCTTCGACACGAGCACCACGAACCCCGGAAGATCCGCGTTCAGCGATCCGAGGCCATAGGAGAGCCACGAGCCCATCGACGGCCGGCCCGCGATCTGGCTGCCAGAGCAGAAGAACGTGATGGCCGGGTCATGGTTGATCGCTTCCGTATGCACGGCGCGCAGCACGCACAGGCGGTCTGCGATGCGACCGGTGTGGGGCAAGAGCTCGCTCAGCTCGATGCCGGACTCGCCATGGCAGGCGAACTTCGCGAACGAGGCGGCGATGGGCAGCACTGCCTGATTGCCGCTCATGCCGGTCAATCGCTGGCCACCCCGCACGCTGTCCGGAAGAGGCTGCCCATGCATTGCGCGCAGCCCCGGCTTCGGATCGAGGGTCTCGAGCTGTGAGGGGCCGCCTGACTGGAACAGGTAGATGACGCGCTTCGCACGGGGCGCGTGGTGCAGGCCCTGAGCGGGCGACCCGTCGCGGGCAGCGAGCAGATCGGCGAGCGCCAGCGATCCGAGACCGAGCCCGGCGCCGCGCAGGATTGTCCTTCGATCGAGCGGTCGGAGACTCATCGGATGACCATGGCCCCGTCGCTGGCGAGGATCGTGCTGCAGGCGAGTGCGAGAGCCGCGAGCTCCGCGTCCGGAACCCCGACGAGCTTGCGCGCAGCGTCGAGTTCTGTGGAAAAGCGGCTCGTCTCGCCTTCCACAAGCGCCAGCAGCGCTTCGGACTCTTCGCGCGTCGGCCTACGCGTGCAAAGCAGCTCGAACGCGCGCTCGACGCGAGCCGCCGGTCCAGCGGCCTCGCGTGTCGCGCGCTCGGCGAGCGCCGTGGCGCACTCGACGAACACCGGATCGTTCAGGATGACCAGCGCTTGCAGCGGCGTGTTCGTCGTCATCCTGCGTGGCAAGCACGCCTCGCGCGTGCCTGCGTCGAAGACGCTCATGTCCGGCACCGGTACCGTACGCTTGCGGAATGTGTACAGGCTGCGCCGATGGGCGCCGCCCCCCGCATCCGGCTGGTAGTGGCCGCCTTGTCCCGCCTCGCTCCACAAGCCCTCGGGCTGCCACGGCTGGACCGAAGGTCCACCGAGCTGCTCGACGAGCAATCCAGAAGCCGCGAGCGCGCTGTCGCGCAGCATCTCTGCGCTCATGCGTGGAGCGGGGCCTCGAGACAGGAGCGCATTGACCGGATCCGCCGCTCGCTTCGAAACGCTGGCACTCGAGGACTGACGAAATGTGGAGCACAGCACGAGACGGCGCAGCATCGCGCTCATGTTCCAAGCGCTGCCCGGGGATCCGTCGCCGTGAACGAACGTGTACGCCAGCCGATCGAGCAGCTCCGGATGGGAAGGGAAGCTCCCCTGCAGGCCGAAGTTCTCGCTGGTTTCCACGAGTCCGCGGCCGAAGACCTGCTCCCACAGCCGATTCACGGCCACCCGCGCGACCAACGGGTTGCGCTCGTCGAGCATCCAGCTCGCGAGGCCTGCCCGATTGCGCGGAAGCGCAGGCTCGAAGGCGAGCACGGCCTCGAGTGCGCCGGGGTCGATTCGCGCGGTCGTGTCGGGCTGGTCATACGCGCCGCGCCGCAGCACGTGAGTGGGGGAGGCCGAGCGCGAGTCCTGCATGCAGGCGAAAGCGGGAATCGCATCGAGATGCGCCGCGAGCGCTCTCTGGTCGGCGCGAAGCTTCGCGCGCGCCTGCGAGACGCTCTCGTCGAGCGCGTCGGCAAAGTGGTCTTCGAAGATCGCAAAGTCGCCCGGGTCTACTTGGAGGCCGGCGGAGACGGCGATCGAGCGCGCCTGGACGCTCGTGAGAGCGCGACGCCACACGCGCAGCTCGTCGATCGCTCCACCGCGGAATCCGCTGCCGCGCGAGCGCGAACCGAGCTCGAGCGTGTGGTCCGCGAGCGGGCCATCGAGCGCATCGCGGACGACTTCGACGCCAGCGAGCTCGCCATTCACGTACACGCGCAAGCCGCCGGCGTGGGACGAGCCGTCGTACGTCGCGACAAGATGCGTCCACTCGCCAATTGTGAGCGGCGCGCGCACGCGTACGCTCGCTGCCGAGCCAGGCCAGAGGTGGATCGCGCTCCAGCGCACGTGACCGTCCACGAGCTCGAGCTCGATGCCAGACGCATCGGCATCCTGCGTGTAGAAGCCCGACGCATGCAGGAGCGCAGCGCGCGCGTTGCGCTCTCCGGTCCGAATCCACATTGCGACGCTGATCTCGTCGTGGCGACCGAAGCCCGATAGTCCGTCGAGCGCTAGACCGCCGTCTCCATCGAAGCTCGCCGCACGGCCCGCGCGTCCTTCGCCCAGCTGGAACTGGCCGAGTTGCTCCGGTCGATGGCGGTCGACGCTCGCCGGGGGCGTGCCCGCGATCAGGTTGGGCACCCGTCCATTCTCGATCATCTCGAATTCGTAGTGTGCGTCCGGTGGCGGAGCCTCCGACGCGCTCGCGGCGAGTCGTACCGTCTGCAAGCGCCGCTTGGCCTCTGCACGCTGGCTGTCGAGCTCGGCTTGGGCGAGTCCCACCGCGCTCCGCAGCTCGCTCTCGCGCCGCAGCTGCTCGTCTGACGCGAGCCTCACGAAGGGCGGCGGTGCCAGGACCGGCAGCGCGTAGGGCTTGAGCCCATTCTCGTCGATCGAGCCGAACATCGCCGCCAGCGCATAGAACTCGCGCGTCGGGATCGGGTCGTACTTGTGGTCGTGGCACCGCGCGCACTCGAGCGTGAGTCCGAGGAAGGTCGTGCCGAAGGTGCTGACGCGGTCGGCGATGCCTTCCTGCCGGAACTCCTCGGCGATCGAGCCGCCTTCCTCCGTCATGCGGTGCAGCCGATGAAAGCCGGTCGCCACGCGATCGTCGACGCTCGAATCGGGCTGCAGGTCACCTGCGACGATCGAGCGGACGAAGTGATCGTAGGGCATGTTCGCCGCGAGCGCCCGCAACAGCCAGTCACGCCACGGCCAGGTGAACGAATTGCCGTCGGTCTGGTAGCCATGCGTGTCGGCATAGCGCGCGAGATCGAGCCACATGGTGGCCATGTGCTCGGCCGCGCGTGGCGAGGCCAGCATCGCATCGACGCGGCGCGCGTACTCCGCATCGCTCGCATTCGCTGCGAAGGCCTCGGCCTCCTCGGGCGTGGGCGGCAGGCCCGTGAGTACGAGCGAGGCCCTGCGCAGCAGGAGGCGTGGCTCGACCTCGGCCTCCGGTGCGAGGCCGTGGCGCTCGAGCGCATCGAGCACGTAGGCATCGAGTTCGTCACGCGCCCAGTCCTGTGACTTCACGCGCGGCGGATCACTCCGTCTCGGCGCGACGAAGGCCCAGTGGGGCATGTAGCGCGCACCCTCCTCGGCCCAGCGCAGCAGCGTGGCACGCTCCGTTTCCGAGAGCGGACGCTTGAGGCTCGGCGGAGGCATGACCTCCCGGGCGGCGTGGCTCGTGATGCGGCGTGCGAACTCGCTCGTCGCACCTCCGGCGAGCACTTCTCGCGCGCCTTCCTCGGTGTCGAGCCGCAACTCGGCCTTGCGCTTCGCCTCGTCGGGTCCGTGGCAGCTGAAGCAGCGATCGGCGAGCAGCGGCCGCACGTCGCGATCGAAGCGCAGCGCGGGCTGGACCGTCGGCTCGTGCGCCAGCGTCGCACACGCGACGGCGAGGAGCAGCGCACCGGGGATCAAAAACGACGGCTTCATGCCTGCATCGAGCCTAGCGTGCCGCTTGCGCGTTCATCTGCGCGTTCCGCGTTGCGTCGAGATATCCAGCGGACTGGCTCATGCCCGTGGTGTGGCACCAGCCGGTGACGTGTCCCATCGACTGCGCCCCTGGCAACTGTCCGCGCGAGCGCTCGACCGTGCCGTCCTCCGGGTCCGCGAGCAGGATGGCCGCAAGCACGTTGCACGCGCTGCCGCTGTTGGATGTCGTCCAGTAGCTGACCTCCGCGCGCGCCCACGTCGGAATGCCGGCCAGCCAGGTCGCGGCGCCGCTCGGCGTCAGGTTGGAGTTCGTTCCGCAGGTGAAGAATCCGAGCGATGCTAGTGGCGTGCCTTGATAGGGCGTCGCGAGGCTCTGGATGCGACGGCCACCGGTCGCATGGTCGAGTCCGCTCGTGTAGTAGGTGAAGAGGTGCAGCGCTGCGCAGCCGCCCTGGCTGTGCCCGACGACGCCGAATGACGAGAAGCCCGCGAGGTCCGCGCGCGAGCCGATCAGCTGCGCGAACTGGTCGTGGGAGCGATTTGCGCTCAAGTCCAGAAACACGTACTTGGGCTGCGTGAACTGGGCCGCGGGCCAGATGGAGCCCGTCGAGCAGTAGCCGTGCGTCAGCACCAGTCCCGGCTGGATGGGGCGTTCGCCGCTGAAGGCAGGAAAGGGCCCGACGGGCTGCGTGGCCTGCGCGAGCAGCGCAGCGGCACTGGTCAAGCTCGCGCTCGCGGCCCGAGGCGCATGCGGTGGCGCGAGCACAGGCATGCTCGACAGGCTCGCGAGCACGCTCGAAGTGTCCGGGTCCTGCACGCGCACGTTGCGCAGCTCGAGCGGCCCGGTTGAGCCGGCAAGGTCCAGCCAGCGCTCGTCGAAGCGCACGCGCCAGCGGGCCCGGCGCCCGTCGACTTCGGGCTCTTGGATGCGTGACACCCAGCAGGCGGGCACGGAGCCGCGTGAGCCGTGTGCCCAGACCTCCGCGGAAACCTGCAGTCGCTCCGGCGCGTCGAGCAGCTGCGCGCCGAGCGTGAGCTCCACGCGGCCATCGTCGAGGCGCGTGGATTCGGCCACGCCTTCGAGCGCGAGCTTTGGCTCGTGTACGTGGAATGCGAGGGGCACGCTGCGCTGCACGCGCGCCCCGCGCGGCGTGAGCCCGCTCACATGGGCGCGCGCGACGACCTCGCCGACCACTTCGCCCGGCAGCCACGCGCCGAACAGCCCGTCCTCCGCCAGCCGGTCGTCATGTCGGCCATCGTCTCGCATCCGGAGCGTGCTGGTCCGGCCGGCCCACTCGAGCTCGAGCCATGCCTCGAGCTCGCGGAGCGAGTCCCCGCGCTCCATGCGCGCCACGACGGCCGCTGGCTCGCCCCGCAGCGCACCGTGCGTCTGGAGCCAAGCCCGTGCGCGGGCGGCGTCGCCGTCCTCGACGAGCGCCCATCCCACGTCGACATCGCTCGCGCTCGAAGCGATCACCCGCACGGTCCACGGACCGCTCGACTCCGCACGCAACTCGCGGCGCGCACTCACGAAGCCAGGCAGGAAGTCGCCGGCGAGCTCCAGTTGCGGCCGCTGGGCTACTCCCGCGTCGAGATCTCGCGGGGGCAGGCCGGCGGGAGCTGCCAGCACGCGCCAGCGCGCGGCCGAGGGTGACAGCAGGGTCAGCGCGCCCTGCCCGTCGAAGTGCGCCGTGAGCTCGGCTTGCCAGCCCGAGCCCGTGCGTACGAAGCGCAGGGACTCGATGGCCGCCCCGGAGACGCTCGAGCAGGCCTCGAGGTCCGGTAGGCGCACGATGCCCGCGAGGATGTCCTCCGGCGGCGCGATCACATCCCGGGGCGCGTGAGTCTGCAGCGCGAGAACGAGTACAGCGAACATGGCTGCGATTGTGCGAGGGATGTCCCGGATGCGAAAGGGGCCCTCGGACCACTAGACTTGGGCCGATGTCGAATGTCCGGCGCATCCCCACCGCGATGACCTCGGCCACGCACCTCGTCGCCGCGCTCGAGCAGTCGGGCCTGCGCGACATCGAGCGCGTGAGCGAACTGGCGCCGCTCATATCGTGGCGTGGCCAGCAACTCCCGGAGCGGGCGGAGATCATCGTGAGACGTCGCCAGATCGGCGCCACGGCGGACGACCTTGGCTTCGTGCGCGGCGCGGACGGGCGCTACGAGGCCCTCTTGAGCGAAATCCTGCTCTCGCGCTTCGACAAGCGCTGGTTCAGCGAGCTGGAGAAGCGCTATGCGGCGCTCGCGGCATCGAACTCTGCTCCATCCTCGGACACGCCGTCGGCCGAGCTGCCGCCGCAGGTGGAGCTGCCGCCCGAGTTCGCTCCACCGCGCTCCGAGCCGTGGCCAGCGCGCAGCGAGCCGCAGCGCGGGCGCAAGCCCGAGCCGACCTTCGAGCCCAAGCGCGAGCCGAAGCACGAGGCGCGCCCCGAGCGATCCATGCGGCCGCCCGTGGCGCCGCTGCCGCCCCGCGGCGTGATCGAGGTGGATCGCGTCGAGCTGCCGGCCACGGACACCATGGAAGCGGCGTCTGGCGACCTCGCCAAGGTCGAGGCAGACCTCGTGGCGGTGCTCGGAGCCGCCAAGCGCGCCGGCGGGGGAGCGGGCTGCGCCAAGCACGTGCTGCTGTTCGTCCTGTTCTACGGCTTCAGCACCTTCATGGGGCAGCCGGCTGTGCTGGTGTTGGGCATCGTCGGCCTCGTGTTCTACGCCATCCGCGACCTCAAGCAGCGCAAGGAGCGCATGGTGCAGGCCGCGACGGCGGAGTTTCGCTCGCGTTTCGGCTCGAGCGCGCAGGCCCGCGAGCTCGCGCTCCAGCGCCTGCGCCGGGAGATCGGCAAGCTCGACGGCGACAAGCGCGCGGTGGTCGAGCAGCTGCTGCGCCGGCTCACGTGAGCGCTTTGCGTCCGCCGGTGCGTCACCTCGTCGGCTGGGCGGGGACCGCGGACGCCGATCGCTGGCTCGCGCGCCTGCTCGCGGAGGTGCCGTGGAAGCAGGAGCACATCACGGTCTTTGGCCGCCGCCACCCGATGCCGCGCCTCTCGTGCTGGATGGCGGATCTAGGCTGCGAGTATCGCTACGCGGACCTGCAGAACGCGATCGAGCCCTGGTCCCCGGCCGCCGAGGAGATTCGCGAACGCCTGCGCGCGGAGCTCGCCTGCCCGTTCAACTCGCTGCTCCTCAACCTCTACCGCGATGGTCGGGACTCGATGGGCTGGCACGCCGACGACGAACCCGAACTCGTGCATCAGGCCCCGATCGCGTCCCTCAGCCTCGGCGCCGCGCGCACGTTCCGCATGCGGCCGCGCGGCCGTCCGGCCGACTCCAAGGTCGCCTACGAGCTCTGCCACGGCGACCTGCTCATCATGGACCCGCCGACCCAGCTCCTCTGGCAGCACGAGCTGCCGCGACGCCTCCGCGTGGCGGAACCGCGCGTCAACCTCACCTTCCGCCTCGTGCGGCGAGAGGCGTGAAGCGCCGCGCGGGCCGGACCGTCCCGAGGAACGATCCGACCCGCGCGGCCTAGCGAACTGTTGCAGCGACTAGTTTCCGTTGGCGAAGTTCACCCTGCGAACGGTCTGCTTCACCTTTTCGGAGAGCTTGTCGCTCAAGTCACTCAGCACGGCGACCGAGCCACCGGCAACGACCAGGCCCGTGATGGCGAGCTCGGTCGATTCGGCGCCCCGCTCGTCGCGGAGAAAACTGAGGATCCAGCGAGTCATGGGAGGCTCCTTGTGCGTTCGCCTTGCGCGGCTCTCCCGTTCCTTCGAGCGCTCGCGGCGTGCGTCTGGAGATGCAATCTCCTAGTTTTCGCACCCAACGCCTCTGGACCGGAAAGACTTGCGGCCCCGGTCGCCCGGAGCCGCAGGACTTGAACGCAGGTTCCGGACGATCACTCGCCGGTTGCGTTGCCGAGCTTGGCGATGAGCTCGTCGCCCTTGTCCGCGAGGGCGTCCTTGAGCTCGCTGAAACCAGCGACGGAGCCGCCAGCGACAACCAGACCCGTGATGGCGAGCTCGGACGATTCCGCGCCGCGCTCGTCCGCGATGAACAGCTTGATAAAGTTCTTCATGAAAGGTCGTTTCCCAGACAGGGGGAGGGGGTTGCCCGCGTGTGGCGAAGCACTGCGCCGTGACTCACATGCGGAACCTCGAAAGAGTGCCATGAATAGGCCGGATTGGGAAAGAAATTTCTTATAAAAGGAGCCCCGCGGGCATGTTTAGAGAGTGAAACAGAATTGAATAGGACGCGGGGAAGATAGACAACGCCGCACTCGCTGGGCGCGGCCGGCGTTGCTGCGACGAGCGCTGTGCCGAGTGGGGGAGGGCGGTGGCGCGCGCCTTCTGCTTCACATCCCACGCCGAGCCTTGGCGCTCGGGTGGGTTCCAGTTCGAGGGACTCGAGCCGGGCGCCTACGTCCTCGAGGCTTGGCCCTTCGTCGAGGAGCACGACGTGTGGCGCGGCGAGGTCGAGCTCGCGAGCGCAGACGCGACTCTGCCGTGCCGCGCGCTCGGGGAAGATCGT
>SXGS01191628.1_pt1 | contig 44274 bp, 36 predicted proteins | sample 3174681 | NCBI WGS metagenome assembly SXGS01 (sample SAMN11356861, study PRJNA531348) | freshwater metagenome | isolation source: freshwater sample F1-80 | place: China: Fuxian Lake, Yuxi | collected 2017-12-25 | reverse complement strand
GAAGGGAATGAAGACGCTGCCTTTCTGAGTGCGTATGCCAATGCGAGCTTTGAGTGCGATTGCGCCACGGCGTGAACTCACCTGCACAAAATCGCCATCTTGCGCACCGAGTGCATATAGATCCTCTGGGTGAATCTCGACGAAGGCTTCGGGTTCGATGGCGTCGAGGGCCTTGGAGCGGCGCGTCATGGTGCCGGTATGCCAATGTTCCAGCACCCGCCCGGTGTTGAGCACCAAAGGATACTCGGCATCTGGGAGTTCTTTGGCTGGAGCAAATTCGGCAGGAACGAATTTGCCTCTCCCCGTGGGAAAATCCTCGACGAAAATGACGGACTGCCCAGGTTGGTCTGGGTCCGGACACGGCCACAGTTCGCCAGTTGTACCTAAGCGCTCGTAGCTGAGACCCGCCAGGTTCGGCGACAGTGAGGCGAGTTCCCGAAACACGTCTGCTGGCGAATTGTACTGCATAGGGTAGCCCATTCGTGTCGAGATATCGCAGATGATTTGCCAGTCCGCACGCGCTTGTCCCGGCGAGTCGATGGCCTTGCGTCCGCGCTGAACGCGCCGGTCGGTGTTGGTGTAGGTGCCGTCTTTTTCGGGAAAACTCGATGCTGGCAGGATGACATCAGCGAACTCTGCTGTCTCGGTAAGAAAGATGTCCTGTACGACCAGAAACTGCAAATTAGAGAGCGCTTTGCGCACTTTGTTGATGTTGGGGTCGCTGAGGAACGGGTTTTCTCCCATCATGTACATGCCCTTGATCGTGCCGTGGAGGGCAGCATGTGCGATCTCGACCACCGTGAGTCCAGGCTTGGGGTCAAGTGCAAGTCCCCAAGCTTTCTCGAATTTAGCGCGGACGGTGGGATTATCGACCCGTTGGTAATCGGTGTAGACCATCGGGATGAGCCCTGAATCCGATGCGCCCTGCACGTTGTTTTGCCCACGCAAGGGATGCAGCCCCGTGCCGGGACGGCCAATGTTGCCGGTCATTAAGCACAGGGAAATCAAACAACGGGCGTTATCTGTGCCGGTCGTGTGCTGTGAGATGCCCATGCCCCAGAAGATCATCGCGTTCTTGGCTTTGCCGTAGACGCGAGCGATAGTGCGGACTTGCTCTGCCGGTACGCCGGTGAGCTGCTCGACGAGTTCGGGCGTGTAGTGGGCAACCGCTTCTTTCAGCGCTGTAAAATTTTCCGTGCGCTTTTCGATGAACTCAGGGTTCGTCATCCCTTCAGCAATAATGACGTGCATCAAGCCGTTCAAGAATGCGACATCGGTACCTGGCTTATAACGGATGTAATGTTGGGCGTGGTCGGCCAGGGCTGGGCGACGAGGGTCGATGACGATCAGTGCCGTGCCACGGTCGGCGGCTTGTTTGAAAAAAGTGGCGGCAACTGGATGGTTCTCCGTCGCATTCGAGCCAATGATGACGGCGACATCAGCATATTGCACATCGCCAAACACATTCGAGACTGCACCTGAGCCGATGGTCTCTTGCAGGGCGGCAACTGATGAAGCGTGGCACAGGCGCGTGCAGTGATCCACGTTGTTAGTGCCGAATGCAGTGCGAATCAGTTTCTGAAAGAGGTACGCTTCTTCATTCGAGCATTTGGCCGAACCGAACCCAGCCAACGCACCCGGACCGTGTTGGTCGCGGATGCCTTTGAGGCGCGAGGCAACGAGATCAAGCGCCTCTTCCCAAGTGGCTTCGCGAAAGGCTGGCATGACCTCAGCATAATCGACAATGCCGCCGGGCTTGCGTTTCCACTGACCGTCTTCGCCGCGTACATCCTCGGACAGCGCTCCTTTGGGGTAAGCCTCAGCCCGTCGAATCAGCGGAACCGTCAGACGTTGCGGATGCGAAGTGTAATCGAAGCCGTAGCGGCCTTTGACGCACAGCCGGCCATGATTGACCGGGCTTTCGCGTCCGCTGACCTGCACGATTTTGTTGTCTTTAATGTGATAGGTGATGGCACACCCGACACCGCAGTACGGACAGACGGAATCGACGGCGTGGGTTTTCGAGCGGGCCACGTCAATGGTGACCGGCTTATCGAACAACGCTCCCGTCGGGCAGACGGACGCACACTCACCACACGACACGCAGGTGGAATTGCCCATGGGTAGGTTCAGGTCGAACCCAATATGCGCGTGGGAGCCTTTGCCTGTGCGTCCGATGACTTCGTTGTTTTGGATATCGTCGCAGCCACGAATGCAGCGGTCACAAAGGATGCAGGCGTTATGATCGACGGCAATGACCGGCGAGGATGGATCGTGGCCGTTGTCGCTGATGTGAGGCCGGAAACGGACTCCCTCATGTGGTCCTTCTTCCATTTGGGGAGAGGGAGCCTGGGGTAGCAACCCATAGGCTGCCCCCAGCAGTTCCAGTTCACAATTGCCGTTTCTTTGCTGTTTGGCGCAGGGGGTAGGATGGTCAGCGAGCAGCAATTCCACCAGCATTTTGCGCGCGCGTTCGATGCGGTCAGAATGCGTAGTGACTTCCATGCCAGCTTCGACTTGGCGGATACAGGCGGCTTGCGCCACGCGCGCACCTTTGACATCTACTGCACACACGCGGCAGACCGCCACCGGGGTGAGCCGTGGGTCGTGACACAGCACCGGAATGGTAATCCCGAGCTGCCGCGCCGCATCCCAAATCGTTGTGCCTTCAGGGACGGTAATGCTGCGGCCATCTATCGTCAACGTCAACAGAGCGGTCTCTTGTGTCGGCATATGCACGTTTTCCTCTACAAACCTAATTCCTGCAATTTTTCTTCTGGAACGAATCCCTGCTCGTCCCAGCCGCGAACTCGATAATACCCCTGAATCATTTCGTGCAATTCCGCAGAAGTCAAAAGGGTACCTTGGCCCACGCCAGTCGCGAGCGGTTCTTGTAAGAGTCGGGGCGGGAGGGTGTCATCTTCAGGCTGCCAGCCCTGGCGCACGTTGAACAGTTTTTTCAGCGTGTTAATACGTTCGCCGACGCGCTGCAACTCTGTAGCCGAAAAATCCCATCCGGTCACGCTGGCGAGCAAGTCGGCGGCTTCTGGGTAGAAGTCGGTAAAACATTTACGCAGGAACTTGCACACGATGAGCGAGTCCAACACCGCAGAAAAATCTTCTGACGCGGCTACCAGCACCCCGCGTTGCGAATCAGAGTGGAGGCGGTCAACCTGTCCAGAAAAGTCCGCTTCATACGCGCCCGAGCGGTTGTGGCATGCGCCGCGCGGGCTGACGGCCAGACCCAGTGCCATAGTCTGGAGACCGCGCGGTTCATAGCCAGGCAATTCCATCCCTTTCACATGGATGGCGAGATACTCAGCCTCTTTACCGACCAATGCCGCCGCGTGTCGTGAGCCTTCGGCCAGGAGCGCGCCAAGACCGCTTCGCGTAGCGATAACGTCGATTGCTGCCAACAGCGCTTCGGCGTCGCCGAACCGTAATCCTAGACGTTGGGCTTCGGGCAGCAAGCCTTTTTCTGCGCAGTCCATTGCCCAGGCGATAGTGCCGCCAGTGCTAATCGTGTCGATTCCATACTGATCGCAACGCTGAGCAGCTTGCAGAACCGCTTCGGGGTTGTCGATGCCACACAGCGGCCCTAACGCGAACAAGGTCTCGTATTCGAGGCGTTGTTCCTCACCGTTAAGCGCTTTGAAGAGGCGCTCGCAACGGATCGTACATGAAGCGCAGCCTTGGACGCGACTGAACGAATTCGTCAGCAGGTTTTCGCCGCTCAGCGCGTCGGCGTGTGCGAACGTCGCTTGTTGAAAATTGTGGGTAGGGAGGACGCCCAAACGGTTGAATACCGCAAGATTCGCCACCGTACCGATTTCACGATATTTGGCGGTTAGCGAGCCGAGGCTTTTGTGGCGTAGTGCATCGGCGATGGCCTCGACACGGGCCGGGTTGGCGACGCGCACGCGCGTGCGTCCGCGTAAGGCGACGGCTTTCAGCTTTTTGGCTCCCATCACCGCACCGACGCCACCGCGTCCAGCGTGACGACCTTCATTGCTGATGGTAGCGTAACGCACGCGTTGTTCCCCGGCGACGCCGATAGCCGCGACGCGCATGTCTCGGTCCGACAGTTCCTGATGGATCGCTATTTCAGTCTCGTACGGGCTTTTACCCCAGAGATGAGAAGCGTCGCGTATCTCAACCGAGTCGTCAGTCACCCGCAAAAAGACCGGCGCGGACGCTGCGCCAGTGATAACGAGAGCATCGATCCCGACGCGTTTGAGTTCCAAAGCGAAGAAACTCGACGACAACGAATCGGCGATAAACCCGGTGAGCGGCGAGGCGGTGACGACGGCAAATTTCGCCGTCGTGGTCAGCCCAGTGCCGACCAGCGGAGCGCTGGTGAAAATCAGCGGATTCTCGGGTGCAAATGGATCGACCCGAGGCGGCGCATACTCGTACAGCAACTGCGTTCCAAGACCGATCCCGCCAAGCACTTGGCGGAGCTGAGTCTCAGCTACATCTCGCCAAGCGTATGCACCGGTAGAGAGATCGACATGGAGCAAGCGACCATGAAATCCGTACATGCCTACAGACTAGAAGGTGAGGGCTGTAAGTGAAAGGGGGAGCGAGAGTCTTTCGGTGTTCGGTTGGGGAGTCGTTCAACCTGCAAGACCTGGGAGAAGATCGTAGTAGCGGCGACATCCTTCGTCGAGAAGCTTGAGCTGTTGACTTCTTGTCGAGGCAAGCTTATGGAGTCTCCAGCATGGGACGGGAGAGGTGGGAGAAAGGCCCAGTTTTGTAGAACTGCCTGCCAACCCGCCTAATAGCAGGTTGGCAAGGCGAATTGGCCCGATAGTGGTTCGGTGACGAGGAGAGAATTGGAAGGAGGAGCTATCGTGAAAGTCATTGTCTGTTCTGTGGCGGTCACGGCGATCTTGTGTGCGGGTTGTGTCAGCTCGAGTCGCATGGCATACCAGAACCAATTGCAGGAGATCGAACAATCGTACCAAACAGGAAAGATCACAACGGCTGAGTACCTGACACTGAAACAAAACGCCGAAAACGCATACAGGCAACGGAAGGCAACAATTGCTGCCGGGGTACTTGCATCACCATAGGGCCGTAGGCTGGGATAAGGCAACGCTGAATCTCGGCAGAGCAAGAGAAAATCGCCGAGTCTCCGCTCGATTGATTTGCACCTGACCGCCGCCCGTTTGTGGCTTGGAATAAACTCGAACGGATACGTTTGGGCCGCCCCCCCCCCCCAGTTTGTGCGTTGGGGCCGTAGGAAAGTTCCAGGATTGTGAATTTTCGCGCCAGAAAGTCCTTTGTTTTTAAGGGTTAAATTTTTCAAAAGAGACTTTTTCTACGGCATCGTTAGGCCAAGATTGCGTAAGGACGAACCGATGGGGAAGAAAGCACCAACGCGGAAGTCACTCTTTGAACCTGGAGAGGATCCATCCCGTGATCTATACGTGCACAACCGGGGGGACGGCTGGTGGATGTATGCCGATGGCTACCGACTCGCAGCCGAGCTGCTGATCGCAAAGACCGAGACGCTGACACTTGGAGAGTGCAACGCGCTTATCTATCCTGTCGTGTTCCTCTATCGCCATCACCTTGAACTCAGACTCAAGTACATTGTCCTCGTCGGCCAGCGTTTGCGGCGCGAGTCGATCGCGCCACCCACCCACCATCGTCTCGACACGATATGGGGAGAGTGTAATCGCGTGTTACGAGAACGCTCGGTCCCAGTCGCCTCCGGTGATCGTCGCGATATAGAAGAAGTCATCAAAGAACTCGCGCGGTTGGACCCGTCGTCGGATCTATTTCGTTATCCCATGAACAAGGCAGCTACGTTCCCGTTTCCAGATGAGCTACGACAGTTCAACCTTTCTCATTTCGGAACCCAGCTGAGCAAAGTCTCGGAAACCCTTCGAGATATCGCTGGTCTTCTTGACGCTGATCTTGATCTCGAAATGGAGTTCTATGATGAGCTGTACGGTGCCTACGAGTGAGCGACATCAGGCAAGGAAAGAGGACCATAGACTCGGATGAGGCAACGCCGAATCCCAGCAGAGCAGGAGAAACCTGCCTACGGATACGGTTGAACCTTAAACGTCTCATAGGTGGCGGCCCGAAGCAGCCGCGTGGTTGGGTGGGCTAGAGAAGACTGCCCCGACGAGCTGCTTCTTTGCTGCCATGACCTTCGTTTTCATCAGTGGACGCAAGCTGTAAGTATGTATCGCATTGAATACGCTGAAGGCATTGCTGACGATTTAGCACGCTTGCGTCCCTACGACCGTAACCAGATCTTGGACCAACTCGAAGAACGGCTCACATACGAACCGACCAAGAAGACGAGACACAGGAAGCCTCTGCCTAGTTTGATTCCGCCCTGGGCGTATATTGAACCAGTGTGGGAATTGCGTCTGGGAGCATATCGGATCTTCTACGATGTGGATGAACAGACTTCCCTCGTCAAGATTCGGGCGATTCGTCATAAACCGCCACATAGAACGACAGAGGAAATCCTATGAAGACCGTTGAGCTTGAGCACACCACCTTGGAAGGCTGTATCAAAGATGCCCGCCGCCAGCAGGTAATTGTGACCCGCAAAGGGAAGCCTGTGGCGCTCGTGGTAGGCGTCGAAGGGCTAGACGAAGAACAGTTACAACTCGGAAGCAGTGACAAGTTCTGGACGTTGATCGAAACGCGGCGCAGACAAAAGATGGTCAGCCGCACAGAGTTGGAGCGAAGAATCAAAGGCGAGGGCGGGAGTAAGGAAGCAACGGAAGAAAAGCACGAAACGAGGGCGAGGCGACCTGACGCCTAACAAGCACGCTATACTCGACTGCGGCTAGGTTACGGTTCAGAAGGACCATCGGTTTGGATGAGGCAACGCCGCATCCTGGCAAAACCGGCGCAGACTGCTGATGCTATCTCACCCTCCGGCATCGCTCGAAAGAATGAGAATGTGATCGCCGTTGGTCAGCACGGTCTGCATGTCTTTGATAAATTCGCGACCATTGAGATTACAGGCGTACCCGGGAAGTAGGGTGCGCCCATCGGCAGAGAGTGTACTGCCGATTAAGGCGGGACAGATCTCAGCTAAGGAGACAAAGGCATCGGTCACTGTGGCACCCACGGGGAGCGCGAGGGAAACCGTGGCAGTTTGAGCTTTCAGCCGAGCGACGCCAAGCAGCTCGACGGTGAGAGAGAGATGCGAGCTGGAGGCAGAGGGAGCCGAGTTTCTTTTCTCTGTCGCTGTCTCCCGTCTCTGTCTATCGTGCCACAGCACCAATGCCTCTTGATACTCCTCTGGGCTGTTCAGGTTGCGGAAGCTCAGTCCTTCGGGGTCGAAGGACTGGATCTCCTCTGGCGAGACCTTGTGAGTGCGAACCTTGTCGTACAAAAAGATGGGGCGCAGTTCGCCGCGTTCGAGCTGTTGCCGCAACAGCGGGGCTACACTGCGGCGATAGACGGCGAACAGCGGCTGGAGACGTTCTTCCCAGTAAGGGACGACAACATCATGCTCAGTCGCCAGCGCAAGAAGAAAAGCTACAAGGTCGAGATTGAGGAACGGCGCGTCGCAGGAAGTGACGAAGCAGAGTTCTTCGCGTGCGGCTTGCAGTCCGTAGTAAATCCCACCAACTGGTCCTTGATACGCGACGCTATCGCGCACCAGCGTCGCTACAACAGGTGGCAGTTCCTGTTCCGGCGCGGCAACGATCACGATATCAGAGAAGACGTCTCGCAAAATGCGGACGAGATGCACGATAAGCGGCTCGCCATCGAAGAGCAGCAAGGCTTTGGGCTGACCCATGCGAGAGCTTTTGCCTCCGGCGAGGATGATGGCAGAGGCAGGGGGCAGGGATTGGGGATTGGGGATTGGGGATTGGTAAGACATGATAACTCTCTGTTCGATTGTGCGTTTGACCAACCCCCAGCCCCTAACCCCCAGTCCCTCGAAAACACACGCCCTCCGGACACCGCTTTTGCGTCAAATGCGTCATGATCTCATCACCAAAGTATTTGAGCGCCGAAGTGATGGGTAGCGGCGCCGCCTGACCCAGCCCGCAAATCGAGGTGAGCTGCATGGTTTCTGCGAGTTCTCCGATCAAGTCGATCTCGCTGGTCGTGGCTTGGCCTTGTGTGGCGCGGGTGAGAATCTGCACGATTTTGTCGCTGCCCACTCGGCAAGGGACGCATTTGCCGCACGATTCGTTGCGAAAGAAGGTCACAACATTGAGGGCGACGTCGAGCATGCAGACACCTTCGGCCAAAGCGACGACGGCACCGGACCCGAGCATCGAACCGACTTGGGTCAGTGCCTGAAAGTCCAACGCCACATTGGTCATAGAGGCTGGCAAAAACCCCGACGACGCGCCGCCGGGAGAAAAGGCTTTAAGCTTTTTTCCAGTGCTGACCCCGCCGCCGTAATCGCGAATAAATTCTTCCACCGAGAGCCCGAGCGGCACTTCGTAGACCCCAGGGCGTTCGACGTGTCCGCTCAAGCCCAGATATTTCAGTCCGTTGTTGCTTCTGCCCTGCGCTTTGAACCAATCCGCGCCGCGCTGCAAAATGCCGGGAATCATGCTGAGCGTTTCGACGTTATTAATCAGCGTCGGCTTACCCCACAAGCCATGCGTGCCGGGAAACGGCGGCTTGTTGCGCGGCTCGGCACGTTTGCCTTCGAGGGCCTCAAGTAACGCGGTTTCTTCGCCGCAGATGTAGCCACCGGCACTGACGAAGAGTTCGATGTCGCACGAAAACTCAGAGCCAAAGATGCGGTTGCCGACCGCTCCTTGAGCGCGGGCGTCGGCCAAGGCTTGCTCGATCTTGTGTTCTTGGTCGGGGTATTCGTGGCGAATGAAGATGAAGGCTTTGCTTGCTCCAACGACCGCAGCCCCAAGCAGGATGCCTTCGAGCAACAGATGGGGAAATTTTTCCATCAAGAAGCGATCTTTGAAAGTGCCGGGTTCGCTTTCGTCGGCGTTGACGACGAGGTATTTCTCGTTACCGGTGGCGTTGCGGACGATTTCCCACTTGAGGCCGGTGGGGAATCCGGCTCCGCCCATGCCACGGAGACCACTATCTTTGAGGGTCTGGATCACGGCAGTGACATTGCCAGTCGCGAGCATTTGACGTAGTGCGCTGAATCTGTCGGCAGTTTGAGCGTACGGATCGATAGTAAAGACCGTCGATCCGCGCTGTATGAGCGTGTTGTCGGGTGTTGTACCTTGCTGAAAAGCGACGAAGAGACGTTGGAAAAGTGATTCGTCCACTCCCGCGTAAATAGTGTCGTTGATGGCGAGTGCCGGCGCTTGGTCGCATCGCCCCAAGCAAGAGACGCCAGTGACAATACAACTCTCGGCTGATGCAGCCTGTTGTTGCACCGTTTGTTGGAGACGTTGTGCTCCTGCCATGTGGCAAGAGAGGTCCCGGCAGACTTTGATGTCGAGCTTCGGTGGTGGTTGGGTACGAAAATGGGGGTAAAAACTGGCCACCGCTTGGATCTGGTAGAGCGGGACGGTGGCCCGTTGGGAAAAGGTGCGCAGTTCGCTTTCCGGCAAATATCCATGCCGGTCTTGGATGGCTTTCAGTTCACTAATCAGGTTCATGGGCAGTGATGCTAGCACTTGTCCAGAACCGAGTCAGTATGTCGGCGCGGCTACGCGGCTTCCCGAGAGCGCGAAGCGAGCAACACTGGAATGCCGGTCATGACCACAGCTAGTCCGATAAAGAACAAGCCCATGTCTGCTTGCAAACGTAGCGGAGACACTAGCCAGATTGCCGCAGCCGCTACAATCACGACACTTGTTGCAGTCAAAGGTGCGAAGGACATCGGCGCGTTGGTGTCCCTGGCGACTGTGAGTATGGTCGGAAGCACAATCGCACCAGCCCCGACGAGGAGGGCAGGGAGGGTATACATGTTGAGGTCGATACCTGCGAGCCAGAACAAGCTGAGGAGAGCACCTTGGGAAAGCATGACGGCCAGTGCCACCTTCGCCATGGAGCGCAGCGACGTGCCAGCGATGAGTCCGCCCACCGCCGCGAGCAGGAAGAGTGCCCCGGCAAAGCGCCAATACGTACCCTCGACTGCGGAATGCACGGCTGAGAGAACGCCGAGAATACCACCTCCCACGCGGAATTGGACGAGGCCATTGTCGCCGTTTTGGTGCTGAGTAATGAAGGTTCGTGCTCGATTGAGAATGCGATCCATGATCTCGGGCGAATAATCTCGATAGAAGAACGAGACCGCTGTCGTACGGAAGTCCGTCGAAAGGAATCGCTCCACCTCGGCAGGAGTAGCCGCAGAGGAGATGATGCGAAAAATAATTTGGCCAGTGGAATCCATGTCGTCGGGGATGATTTCCCATTTGGGGACATCTTCATGGAACATGCGGGTGACGGATTTTGCCAGACTGGTGATGGCCATGGAGCCAGCGAACTGGGCGTCTTCTGCCATATAGTGCTGAAAATGGTCGAGTGCCCGCAATGCCCGGGGGTCGCGAAAAGCGGCTTCTCCTGGAGCATGAGCAATTACGATGAGTTGATTACCGCCAATGAACTTACGGTTGACCAACGAAGTCGCGCGATTGAAAGGATGGGTAGGATAAAAAAGCGAGGTGCCCCACATAGTTTTCCCAGCCTGGAGTTGAATAACTGCCAGACCGCCAAGCAGGAGGAGGAATGCAATAACGACGGAAGGAACCGCCGGTTGGCGACTGATGGTCTGCAGAAAAGATGCGCACGGTGCGACAAGGCGGGCTCCCCAGGCAGTGGTGGATTTGTGCAGAGAGACGAAGCTCGACCATAGCGGTAATACGGTCCAAAGCGACAAGAAGAGGCCCAGCATCCATCCCACCCCGAGATAGCCAAGAGATTGGAGCGCAGGGACATCTGATCGGGTCAAGGTAAACAGCGCTATCCCGTCGATACAGAGCGCTGTCATTAGTGGACGGCCCAGCGTAGCTGCTGTCCGTTCAATGACGAGATCGCGGTGAGCCTCTGGAGCGAACGGGGTGGCGATTAAGCCGTGCACGCGCGTGAGATGAGACGCCCACGCTATCGCGATAGTCACGCCACGTATCCCCAGGGCAAAAAGCGCGATCAACGCGAGCGGGTCGAAGGCAAGGCCTTTCTGACCGAGCAGGGCGAAGCCCCACGCCGCGCCAAAGAGGTTGACGGCGAGCACTGTCACGGCACAGCTCCATAGTCCTGTTGCCACTCGAGTCCCGATGAGGATAGCTATAGCGCTCACCAGAAGCAGTAAAAGAAAGCGCGGGGCAGCTTCAATGAGCCACGCTGCGAGGACGAGATTGCCCGTGACGTCGATGTCGGTGTTCGTGTCGCGCTCTTTCTCTACCAGTGTCTGTAAGCGAGCGAGCACGGCACGTGGCTCGGCCATGCCGTCCCAAAAGCCAGCGCGGATCAGTGCGGTTTTTTCGTCCGGCGCAACATAGACGCCGCGTATGCCCAAATTGGTGTAGACCGCATTCTTGATCTGCGAGAGCTGCTCAGGCGTCTGCGGCTGTTCGGGATGCTCGATAATTGGCAAAACGCTGATGCCTTCACTGCGGACGCTAATGTTTTTCAGGCGCGGATGCGTGAGCGACATCACCTCGAACGGGTTCACTCCCCTCGTTTCGAGAAGGCTGACCGTGAGGCGGTGCACTTTGTCGAGTGTCCCCGAGGTGAAAATCGTGCCCTCGCGCACAGTCACGGTGATGACTACGGTGTTCGTCATCTTGAGCATGTCTGTGAATTCTTGGTAAAGCTTGACGTGGGGGTGGTGCGCCGGATAGTAGTTGGACAATTTTGATGAGAATGCTGCCGGCCGTGCCGCCCAGGCGGCAGGGAGCACCAAGATGAGACACAAGACACAGGTGAGTAGGCGACGACGCGCCATGAAAAGGCTTGCACGAGCAAACATAATCCCCTCCATCAGCCGATGCGCGGCTACTATACCATCCCTTCGTGAATGGGGCGAGTCATTCCGTTACATGAATTTACCCTCTGGTGGGACGGGCGTTCATGTAACGCCGCCGTTGACAAGCCTTTTCTCCCTAGTCTAAGAGAGTGAGCACGCTTGTTTGCATCCGGCAAAGGAGGGAGTTCCGTCATGCACATGGGAAGAATCCGACCCTGGAGGTTATGGGTAGGAATCATTGTCTTAGTAGGTACTGTCGTTTGGCAATCGGGAGAGCTACGTGCTCAGGATAGTGCCCCGATTCGTGACCACTTGTATGCTGTACATATGTTTTCTGCCACTGAAGCTTGGACGGTAGGAAGCTTTGGTGCGATCTACCACACCAAAGACGGTGGTAAGCGTTGGGAAAAGCAAGATGGCGGCGTTATTGACCCCTTGTACGGGGTGCGGTTCATTAGCGAAAAAGAAGGTTGGGTGTCTGGGAAGTCGGGCCTCATCCTCCATACTGTGGATGGCGGCGTCAAATGGGAAAAGCAAATCAGTGGCTCAACCTATCACCTCTTCAATATTACCTTCGTTGATGCGCAACACGGCATCGCAGTTGGCGATTACGGTGCGGTGTTAGTGACGGCGGATGGTGGGAAAACGTGGGAGAACAAGTCTCCCGGTGAAGACGTGTTCCTCTACAGCGTGCAGATGAGCAGTTCAGGGAAGGCCTGGATCTCGGGTGAGCGTGGTACGTTGCTCGTCAGTGAAGACTTTGGTGCGTCATGGCAGAAGAAAGATACCGGAACCGAAGCGACGCTCTTGGGGATGAGTTTTGCCGACGATAGCTGGGGATGTGTGGTCGGTATGGACGGCACAATCCTGCAAAGCGCGGACGGCGGACAGTCGTGGAAACCGTATGAGAGCCCGGTACAGACGGCACTCTATGGGGTCATCATCGATGGGAACTCTGGATGGGCGGTGGGAGATGAAGGGGTCATTCTCACTTCTTCTGATGGTGGGAAAAATTGGAGCCTCGTCGATTCGCCAGAAGAACTCTCATTGTATTGGATGATGGGAGTATCGACGGTGCAGCAAGGCGCACTTGGCGTCATTGGGGGATCAAACGGGCTCGTCCTCACAACGCAGGGGAAGACCGTCGATTTTGCTGCTCGTTTTAAGAAGAATTAATCGAGAGCATTCTTCGGGCGTGCTTCCATTCGGGAAGTGCGCCTGCATTCGCATCTTGATCTGAAGAAGGAGGGTTCCTCAATGCTACCGCGCAGTTGGATGGAAGCGTACATCAACTTTCTCCTCAAATTTCGCATACTCATTATCGGCCTCGTCACTATTGCCACCATTTATGCTGCGTACTACGCCACGCAAATGCGGGTGTACACCAACTTCTTCGATCTGTACCCTCCGGGCCATCCTTACATCCAGTTGTATCAGCAATATCGCCGCATGTTCGGCACCGCCAACGTGCTCATGCTGATGATCGAATGCAAAGAGGGCGACATCTTTAATGTCGATACCATCAGTAAAGTCAACTATGCAACGCTAAAAGTTGTAGAGACTTCTGGCGTGAACCCCTACCAAATTCGCTCGCTGACGCACCCAAAAGTCAAGAATATTCGCATCCGCGGTGCCATCATCACTGCCTATCCCATCATGTACCCTGGGCCACCCAAAACCCCGGATGACATCGCAGCTATCAAAAAAGCGGTGTACACCAACGAAGGGGTACATGGGTTTTATGTCGCTCAAGACAATACTGCGGCATTAATTACTGCTGGATTTTGGGAGGAGGGGGTCGATTTTCGCAACTTGTATGAACGCATGCAGAGTATTCGTGAGGAAATCGAGAAAGACGGCAAGCACACCGTCTATATCAGCGGCTTTCCGATGCTCTATTCTTGGGTGTTCAGCTACAAGAATTACATCCTCGGTGTTATCGGCATCACTGCCGTCATTATTTTGGCGATGCTGTGGTTTTATTTCCGGACTGCCACGGGAGTATGGGTGCCGCTCTTTTCGGGTGCGCTCAGTTCTTTGCTGGCGTTGGGCTTAGCTGGGCGTTTCGGCTTCAACCTTGACCCGCTGGTCCTAGTGGTGCTGGTCCTCATTACTGCCCGTGCCCTCTCGCATTCCGTCCAATCGATGGAGCGTTATCATGAGGAATATCACCGCCTGCAAGACAAGCAGCAAGCGATCATGTCCTCATACCTGGGGTTGTTCAGCCCTGCCATTGTGTCGATCGCGGCGGATGGGTTTGCGACCCTCACGTTGGCGCTTGCCCATATTCCCTTGATCCAAAAGCTCGCCTACGTTTCTAGTTTCTGGATTTTTACTATCTTTATCAGTGTGGTGACGCTCCACCCGATTATCCTTTATTACATCCCACCGCCGCCGCACGACCCGAAAGCTGGTACGCGCTTTTCCGACAAGCTCTATACCTCCATCAACCGGGCAATGGTGGCTATCAGTCAGGGAAATAATCGCTATATCGTCTTGGCGTCGTTCTCTATTGCCTTGGCCATTGGCATGGTGTACTCGCGCTATCTCAAAATTGGCGATGTTTCGATTGGGAAGGCGCTGATGTCTGCGACACACGATTACAATGTGTCGTACGATAAGATCAACGAAAAGTTCGTTGGTGCCTCGCAGTTGGTGATTCTGGCTGAGGGCAAGCAAGAGGGCGTCATTAAGGACCCGCAAGTTTTGCAAACCCTCGAGCGATTCCAACGTTTCATGGAGCAACAAGAGCTTGTGGGTGGGTCGATTACCATCACCACAATGGCTCGTCGGCTCTATCAGATGTTTCAGGAGGGTATTCCCAAGTGGGCGATCATTCCTGACAATCCCCGCGATGTAGGGAACATTTTCTATCAGTTCCTGAACACGCTTGGTGCAGATGATCTCGACGGTTTCATCGACAAAACGTCACAGAACGCGACCATCACCGTGTACTACAAGGATTATAACCACGCGACAGTAGTCGGCTCGATTGGGCGTGCCCAGCAGTTCATCGACGAAAACCCGGTGGAAAATATCCAGTTTCGCCTCGCCGGTGGTCTCCTCGGTATCCTCGCGGCAGTCAACGAAGAAGTAGAATGGTCGTACAAATGGAATCTCATCTTAGTGATGGTCACGGTCTTTGTGTTGAGCATGTTGACCTACGCCTCGGTGGTTGGGGCGCTGATTGTGATGATTCCCTCGATTGTGGCGCAACCGCTATCTGAAGCCATCATGTACTGGATGGGCGTCGATGCCAATATCAATTCGCTGCCGGTCGCAGCCGTCGGTATCGGTATTGGTATCGACTACGGCTACTATGTGCTCTCGCGCGTCGTGGAAGAATTCCAGCGTTACAACGATCACGAAAAAGCCATTGAAGAAGCGCTGATGACCACAGGCCGAGCGATTATGTTTACTGGAACGACGCTGACTGTGAGCGTGTTCTTCTGGATTTTCTTCCCGATGAAGTTTCAATCGGAGATGGCGATTCTTTTGACGTTGCTGCTCTTCTTGCATGTGGTTGGAGCTTTAGCGTTCATTCCCGGCATGATTTCGTTGTTGAAGCCGCGCTTCCCGCTGCCACCGAAAGTCATGGTCATTGTGTTATTAGCGATCTTTATCCCTTCTGGGATACTCTATTACTTCGATATGGCAGACTTGTTGGAGCTGGGTATTCTTGCACTGGTCGTTGGAGTCGGAGAGCATCTCTACGCGACGCGACACAATATCGGCATGGAGCTGCGTATCTAGCAAGAGCCGAGTTTCGAGCAGTCCCAAAGAGGTATGTTGTAAAGGTGTGTCGTTATGTTGCCACGTAGTTGGATGGAAGCCTATCTTCGTTTTCTGCTGAATTTCCGCTGGTCTATTATTGCCTTGCTGACGATCCTGACTCTCTTCCTTGGCTGGCAATCGCTGAATATGCGTGTGTACACGAACTTCTTCGATCTTTATCCGCCAGGACACGAATACATTCAGTTGTACCAGAAATATCGACGTATGTTCGGCACTGCCAATGTGCTGGTTATGTCGATTGAGAAGAAAGAGGGCGATATTTTCAACGTCGATACCTTGAATAAGATCAATTGGGCGACGTTGCAAATGCTGGAGACGGCTGGAGTGAACCCATACCAACTGTTCTCGTTGACGCACCCAAAGATGAAGAACATTCAGATCAAGGGTGCCATCATCACCGCTTATCCCATTATGTATCCGGGGCCGCCAAAAACGGAGGATGACGTTAAGGCGATTAAAAAGGCCGTATATACGAACGAAGGCGTGCATGGCTTCTTTGTCTCGCGAGATAACGTCGCGGCGCTGATCTCCGCCGGTTTCTGGGAGGAGGGCGTGGACTTCAGCAACCTCCACGACCGCATTACCAAGATTCGCCAAACCGTAGAAGCCGATGGACAGCACAAGGTCTATGTAGCTGGGTTTCCCATGCTGTATTCATGGGTCTTCAGTTATAAAAATCATATTTACGGAATCATCTTTCTCTCCATCCTCGTCATCATTGTCTTGCTCTGGTTCTATTTCCGCACCGCCACCGGGGTCCTCGTGCCCTTAGGGTCTGGACTGTTGAGTTCATGGTGGGCATTGGGGTTCGCTGGCTACTTTGGCTTTAACCTTGATCCCCTCGTGCTCGTGATTTTCGTGCTTATTACCGCCCGTGCCCTCTCCCACTCGGTGCAGTCCATGGAACGCTACCACGAGGAGTATCACCAGGTGGGGAACAAGCGTGAGGCGATCATGAACTCCTATGTGGGCTTGTTTAGCCCAGCGCTTGTCTCTATCGCCACCGACGCCTTCGCTATTCTGACGCTCGCTGTCGCGCGTATTCCGGTGATCCAAAAGATTGCCTATGTGACGTGCTTCTGGGTCTCGACTATTGCGATTAGCGTGGTGACCTTACACCCTATCATCTTGTCTTTCCTGCCGCCGCCAAAAGATGATCCCAAAGCAGGCACGCGCTTTTCCGATCATCTCTACAACACCATTAACCGCTTCATGGTGAAGATCAGTCAAGGCGGGTATCGCCATGCCCTGATCGCAATCTTTGCTGGATTCATGGTGCTGGGCATGACGTACTCGCGCTACCTAAAAATTGGCGATGTGTCGATCGGCAAAGCCCTGCTCTACGATTCTCACGACTACAATGTGTCGTATGACCGCATCAACGAGAAGTTCGTCGGTGCCTCGCAACTGGTGATTCTGGCCGAGGGTGCAGAGGAGGGAGTGATCAAAGACCCCAACGTGCTGACTACCCTAGAGAAGTTTCAACGCTTCATGGAGCAGCAAAAACTAGTGGGCGGCAGCATTACCATTACCACTATGGCGCGCCGTCTCTACCAAATGTTTCAGGAAGGCATCCCGAAGTGGGCGATCTTGCCGGATAACCCGCGTGACATCGGCAATATCTTCTTCCAGTTTCTCAACACCTTGGGATCGGATGATCTTGACCGTTTCTTGGACAAGAACTCCCAGAACGCTACCATCACCGTCTATTATAAGGACTACAACCACGAGACCGTGGTCGGATCGATCTCTATGGCACGGCAATTCATTGAGGAGAACCCGGTCGAGAATATCCAGTTCCGTTTAGCAGGTGGGCTCCTCGGGATATTGGCGGCGGTAAACGAAGAAGTGGAATGGTCGTATAAATGGAACTTGATCTTAGTGATGGTGTCCGTGTTCGTGCTCAGCGTGTTGACTTATGCTTCGGTGGTGGGGGCGTTGATCGTGATGATTCCGTCGATCGTGTCTCAACCTTTGTCCGAAGCTGTTATGTATTGGATGGGCATCGACGCCAACATTAATTCCTTGCCGGTTGCAGCGGTAGGCATCGGTATTGGCGTTGATTATGGCTACTATGTCCTTTCGCGGATCATCGAGGAATTTCAGCGTCACGGCGATCACGATCGCGCTATCGAGGAAGCGCTCATGACCACCGGGAAGGCCATCATGTTTACCGGCTCGACTTTAACCATGGGGGTGTTGTTCTGGATTTTCTTCCCTATGAAGTTTCAGTCGGAAATGACGATTTTGCTGGTGATGTTGCTCTTCTTCCATATTGTCGGTGCCTTGGCGTTTATTCCTGGTATTGTCTCCTTGTTGAAACCACGCTTCCCATTACCCAACAATGCGATGATGGTGGTGCTCACCCTGACGTTCGTTCCTGCTATCGTGCTCTACTACTTCGATTACGCTGACTTGTTGACGTTGGGGGCGCTTGCTCTTATCGTGGCAGCGGGCGAACACTGGTGGGCAACCCGGCACGACATCAGTATGGAACTCCGCACCTGATCTTGATGCTGGTGTTGCTGCGAGGCCGAAAGGGGGCATGAACTGCCCCCTTTCTCTATCCTTGCTCCTTCACATCGAAATGAGGGCGGCGCGTGCGTCGCCCTTTTTATTTGTGCGGACGGATTTGCCTTCTGTCGTCATCTGGAATAAATCTAGTCGGCAGGGAGTTATGGCACGATGAGTATGATCGAAGTCGAAAATGTCACGAAACGGTTCGGGCCGATCCTTGCGGTCGATCATATTTCATTCTCGATTGCTCGCGGCGAAGTGGTTGGCTTCCTTGGTCCGAATGGTGCCGGCAAAAGCACGACCATGCGGATTCTTGCTGGTTTCTTCCCACCTACGTCTGGACGGGCCACTGTCGGGCAATTCGATGTCGTCTCGCAGTCGTTTCAGGTCCGCCAGATGATTGGTTACTTCCCTGAACGCGTGTCTGTCTATCCGGACCTTCCGGTCCGCAGTTTTCTCGATTTTGTGGCCGAGGCCAAAGACGTCCCACGCATGTCGCGGAAGAGTGAAGTGGCCCGCGTTATCGACGCCTGTGGACTCGACCGCGTCAAAGATCGTGTGATTGGCCATCTCTCGAAAGGCTATCGGCAACGTGTGGGGATTGCGCAGGCGCTGCTGCATAAGCCACAGGTGCTTATCCTCGACGAACCGACCATTGGCCTCGACCCAGAACAAGTCGTCGAGATTCGTCGCCTCATCCGCGATTTAGGTTCAGAGCGAACGGTCATCCTGTCTACCCACATTCTCTCTGAGGTAAGTTCAGTCTGTGACCGCGTCATTGTGATTGATCGCGGCAAGATTTTGGCTTCGGAGTCACTGGCTAATCTCCGTGCGCAACTCCAGCGGACCCGCCAAATCCGTGTGGACCTCGAAGGACCAGAGGCTCCAGTTTCTGGCCTCCTGCAATCGTTTCCTGGTGTCGAAAGCCTGCGGCGTACGAGTAGCGACACGGCATCATTGGCGTTCGTTCTTGACTATCAAGGTGAAGATATCCGCAAACAAGTCAGCAAGGCTATTCTTGACCAAGGCTGGGGCTTACTGGAAATTCGCTCGTTAGAGCCGACTTTGGAGGATATGTATCTTCAATTGATCCGCCTCGAAGACCGTCGGCTTGAGGCGGCGCTGTAAAGAGGACTTGCTCTCCTGAACCTTCTCATTTGATGCTGCCATACGTGTATGAAATCCCTGTGCGTTTTTAAGAAAGAGCTTCGCCTCTACTTCGGATCATTCATCGCTTATTCTCTGGCGACAGCATTTCTGCTGCTGACCGGCTATTTCTTCTACACCGACATGGTCTTCTACGATCTCTTCGGCGATTTCATGGACATCACTGCCTCGTTGTGGGCGTACTATTTCCAAGACGTGCGCTTCGTGACGCTGTTGATCCTACCGCTGTTGACCATGCGGTTATTTGCTGAAGAGAAAAAGCTCGGGACCCTCGAACTCCTGTGGACCTATCCCCTGACCGATGTCCAGATTGTGCTCGGGAAATTTTTGGCATGTCTCCTCGTTTTTGTGCTGATGGTGTTCGGGACGTTGCTCTACCCGCTGATGCTCTCGACCGTGCATAACTTTGCCTGGGGGCCGCCACTGGCAGGATATTTGGGCGTGATCCTTCTTGGTGCTACCTTCATTGCGTGTGGCACTTTCATCTCCTCTTTGACCGAGAACCAAGTTGTATGTGCCATGTCCACGTATGGCGTCTTAGTGTTCTTTTGGTTTCTAACATGGAATGAAGAGGCGGTCGGACCACAGATGATCGGTACGATCAGCCGGTTCTCGCTCTTTGATCGCTTTGAGGACTTTTCAAAGGGCGTCATCAACTCGCAAGATGTCGTTTTCTTCCTGCTAGCGACCGTTTTCTTTTTGTATCTTACCTTGCAATCTTTGGAGTCGCGTAAATGGCGCGGGATGCGATAGTGCCTTCTTCCTCACCAGCAGAAGTCGGTTGGTTGAGCCGTGAGTCGACGAAGCGATTCATCTTACTCGGCCTGGAAGTTGTTTTCTTCCTTGTGCTGATCATTGCCATTGAGGCCTTGGTCACTCGGGCGAACACGCGCTTCGACCTTACACCGGAAAAGAAATACAGCCTTTCGGAAATGACTTCGCAGGCGCTGCACGCGTTGAATAAACCCGTGCAAGCTACGGTCTTCTACCGGCGGGGCGAGCGAGAAAAACATGGCGAGCTGCTCGACCTCATGACGCAAGAGTCGTCGTTCTTTTCGTACCAACTCTTCGACCTTGATCGCGCCCCAGGGTTGGCGCAACGCTATGGTGTGACTGCCTACGGGACGACCGTCGTTGAGACCGAGGATAATCGTCTCACTCTTCCTTTGGCAGACGAAGAACGCTTGCTCAACGCGCTGTTACGAGTCGTGCAGTCAGAGAAGACGCTCTACTTCCTCGTTGGCCATGGGGAGAACGATCCGGTCGAGCCTGAAGAACGCTCTGGCTATGGTGTGTTACGGAAAGTGTTAGAGACCGAAAATTACCGAGTGCGTCCGCTCCCGCTTTTGACAGTGCGGAAGATCCCTTCTGATGCTAGTTTGATCATCGTCGCCGGTCCCAAAGGAGAATTAAGCCCGGGAGAACTTGATGCTATGACCACCTACCTCCAGGCCGGTGGTCACATTATTTTTATGCTCGACCCATATACTGTGCCGGCTCTTTCTGGGTATCTGTCACAGTTCGGGTTCAAGATGGAAGAGACTGTCGTTGTTGACGATCAGAACCAAGTGGCAGGTGGTGAGCCCCTGATGCCGATGATCGCGAATTTCTCCAAAGAAGTTTTTCCGCGCCAACCGCGCGGAGAGCCGATGCTTCCGGTGGTGCAGCCTGTGCGAGTGCAAGAGGGAGGGAAGGCTCAAGCGTTCGCGTTTTCCAGCGATACGAGTTGGATTGTGAAGAGCAAAGAACGTGCAGAACGGAATGAACTGGCGTTCAAGAGCGGTGAAGACGAGCGTGGTCCATTTCCTGTTGCTGCTGTCGCCACAGTTGGCGAAGGTGAAAAAGCTGGGAAAGTTGTGGTATTGGGCGACTCGGACTTCGTCAATAATTTCTATGTGCGCGTCCCAGGCAATGTCGATTTCTTCATGAACACGGTCAGTTGGATTGTTGGCCGCCAGGAGCTTGTGGCCTTGGGGCGTACGCCTAATGCGCCGGTGTCGAAACGAGGCTCCACTCCGAAACAAAGTTTATACATGACCGCTGGACAATCGCGGCTTTTCTTTTGGGTGATGGTGGTGCTCGAACCTGTGGCTGTGTTTCTGCTCGGTATGGCAGTGTTTGCTCGTCGGAGGCAAAAAGGATGAGTGGGGAAACGCGTCGCGTTGTAGTCCTGGGACTGTTGGCTTGCCTTCTGGGCGGCTACGCCTATGTGACGGCACCTGAAAAGAAAGTGCTCGGGTCAGATGCTGCAAGGAAGCCTGACCGTCCGGTGCTCGATTTCCTTTCGGATAAAGTCACACGGCTGACCGTCGCTTTCGAGGGAAAGCAATTAGTGTGTCAGCGCACCCCCCAAGGCTGGATAGAACCGACGAGTGGTATCCCTCTGCGGCAAGATGCAGTTGACGATTTTCTGGCCAATCTGCATAAGCTGCTGCATTTAGGCGAAGTCGATGGAGATCCTCGGCTTGGCGAGGAATTTGGTCTGAAACCCCCAGTCGCTCAAGTGTCGATGCAAATCGAGGGTGAAAGTCCCCGAACCTTAGCGCTCGGCAAGAATAACCCTGTGCAGTCCAGCCTCTATGCGCAGATCAACGAAGCCCCGCAGATCGTGTTGGTCGGCTCTGTGATCATTTGGGACATGCGTAAGCTTTTCTTAGCCGCGCTCCCGACGAGTTAATCGAGCAAAAGAGGCAGAGAAGGGAGACAGAGATAGAGAAACCTCTCCATCCCAATCTTTCTCCTCGCTCCCTCAAACCTCCGTCTCTATCTCAACTCCCTATTTAATTTCCTCTTTACTCCGCCGGTCTTCTCATATAGCTTCCCCCTGCCTCTGACGCATTGAGCGCGGAGAGTCGAAGACATGTGGGAAGAAGGGGAGTTATGGACAGACACCCGAGAAATCGAGCTCGCTGGTGGCAGTGGGCGGGTCTGAGCCTGTTATGCGCTATGTGCTTGGTGCCGACACGCGCCAATGCAATTTTCCTTGATAAAGAGGAAACCTTACGTTTTAATGGTCGGGTCTATAACCGGACTGGGTTCGCAACGCAAAGTGCAGCAGACAACACACGTTTACGTACACCGTTTAACGACTGGAACATGCTGCAGAACCGTACCTTCATCCAGATGGAGATGCGGCACAACCTCACTGAGTTGATCCACGGACGCTACGATGGGCTGCTGTCGTTCTTACAGGTTCCACTAGCGCCGCTTCGCCTTCTCGCTCCTGACGATATGGACTACTTTATGACCTATCGTGGGGAATACGACGGCGTGTGGGACTATGGACCGGACGTGTTTAGCGAGAGATTCGTGCGTAACTCGGCAGGCGATAAACTCCGCACGCGCCAGCGACTGCGTCATCGCCATCGTTTATTCGAAGCTTACGTGGACTACACCAAAGGTCCTTTGTTCCTGCGCATCGGTCGCCAGAATCTTTCCTGGGGCGAAACCGATGTGTTTCGGTTGCTGGATCAGATCAATCCTCTCGATGCGAGCTTCGGTGGGTTCCTCGTCCCGCTCGACGAACGCCGAGTGCCCCTCGATATGCTGCGCGTCATCTACGGTTTAGGTAGCCAAGGCCCATTTTCGGAAATTGATGTTGAGGGCTACGTCGCGCTTGACGACAAAGTCGCTGAGAGTGTGCCTGCTGGTTCGCCCTGGGCGACGCCGAACCCTCCTGGGATCAACGGATTTGTGAAGAAACCAGCACGTAATTTCACCGATGCACGCGGCGGTGGACGTATCCTTGGAGTCATCGGAGATTTTACCTTTAGCATCGCGCATTATTATACCTATCTCGACGCGCCGACCTTGCGGATCGTGGTGCCGACCAGGGCAGGCAGTCCGCCGATCGACCTCGGTGAGTTTGAAACTGCCGTCTCTGAGGGAAAGACCTCGCGGTTCTTGGTCGATCATTTTCATGCCAATCAGTGGTTTCCCAAAATGCAGATTAGCGGTGGCACGCTCAGCTTTAGTGTGCCGCAGTTATCTGCCGTGGTGCGCAGCGAATTGGCCTATTTCTATGCCGAGCCATTTTTCTTGAACTCCGCGCCGAACCAACTTCTGGGCCCGGCACTTACCGGAAAAGTGACGCCTGGTTATCGTCAAGTCGGCGTCAATCCTGTCACGAAAAAACCGTTGCTCTACTACAAGAACGACATTGATCGTTCCGATGTCGTGCGTTGGTCACTAGGGATCGACATCAATCGCTACATCCGTTTCTTGAACCCAACCCAATCCTTTCTCATCAGCGCACAAGCCTTCGGTACCCATATCCTCGATTTTAATGACACCTCGTTGCAATCGGTCTCGCCCGATTTTGGCTTTGGCCATGCTGCCGCTGCCGTACGTGATCCCCATCGCAAGAACCAAGCCTTCGTGAACTTGGACCCGTACCAGATCATTAACACCCTCTCAGTCTCGACTTCGTATCGCTCGGGCGTGGTGTCGCCGGCGTTAAACTTTTTCTACGACTGGCAAGGCGCTTTCGTTCTGCAACCCGGAGTGACCTTGACGCGCGATCCGTTCCGCTTGCTGTTGCAATACAACTTCATCGACGGGCAATTTAACGGCATTGGTTTCCTGCGCGATCGCGATAATTTCATTATCCAGCTGGAGCTGGTGATCTAACACGACAGATGCCCCGCTCGGCTAGGCCAGAAAGGGCCGTGGAGTGGACATGCGCGGGTGGCAGCGGATATACTCTGCCCACTTTTTTACGAGGAGACAGTCATGGGGCTGCGTACAGCGGAACAATACAAGGCAAGCTTAAAAGACGGGCGTGAAGTTTATTATCGCGGAGAGAAAGTCGAGGATGTCACCACTCATCCAATCATCGGGATCGCGGTGGACCACGCCTGCATTGATTACCACATGGCCGAAGATCCCAAGTACCGGGACTTAGCTGTCATGACCGACCCTCAGACCGGAGACCAGTATTCGCGCTATTATCATCTTCCACAGAACACCGAAGATTTGCTGAAGCGCAGCCAATTGATTGCCTCTAGCACGCGCGAAGGTGCAACCCTCGTCATTCTCATCAAAGAAATCGGCACGGATGCGCTCTACGCTCTGCACGTTGTTGCCGAAGAAATGGCCAAGCGCGGTAAGCCAGAATACAAAGAGCGCGTGGAGAAATACCATCGCATGTGTCGTGACCGCGACTACGGTGTCGCCGTGGCACAGAGCGATGTCAAAGGTGATCGTGGCCTTGGTCCGCAGGGGCAAGAACACCCTGATTACTATCTGCGCATTGTTGAGCGCCGTGCCGACGGCATTGTGGTGCGAGGAGCAAAGATCCACACCTCGGTGTTGACCAATACTGACGAAGTCATCGTCCTGCCGACACGCGCCATGAAAGCCGGTGACGAAGACTATTCCGTGGCCTTCGCTGTTCCTGCCAATACCAAAGGGTTGAAGCTGATCGCCAGCTCCTACGGCGGTTTCAAGAAAGACCCGTTTGAATATCCCATCAGCGCCAAACACAAAATGATGGAGACGATCACCGTTTTCGACGATGTCTTCGTGCCGTGGGACCGCGTCTTCATGTGTGGCGAAACCGACGCCGCCGGGTTCTTAGCGCTCACGTTTGTGAAGTTTCACCGCTTCACTGCCGTCTCCTACAAGCTGCCGTTGCTGGAGATGTTGGCTGGCTCCGCGCGTGCTATTGCTGAGTATAACGGCATTGAGAATGCTGGGCACATTCGTGAGAAATTGACGGAACTGGCCGCGTATCATGCCACGGTGCAAGGGTTGATTATTGCCGCCGCGCAAAACTGTGTCGTGACGCCTCCGGGGATTGCCATTCCCAATGTATTGTTCACCAACGTAGCAAAATATCAATTCGCCTCGAACTATCACGACGCCGTGCAGATGGTGCAAGATGTGAGCGGCGGGTTACTCGTGACCGGGCCGAGTGTGGAAGATTGGCGCAGTGAAGCGACCGGGCCGTTCTTAAAGAAATATCTTGGCGGCAAAAAAGGTATCCCGACCGAGCATCGTCTGCGTATGATGAACCTGATTTCCGACCTGACCGCCTCGGATTTCGGTGGCTATCAGGAAGTGTTGGCGGTGCATGCCGAGGGTTCGCTGGAAGCCGAGAAGCTCCAGACCTATCGCGAGTACGATTTCAAAACCGCCGCTGATTATGCCCGCGAAGTCGCGGGCATTAAGTAGCGATTAGGTTTTGGGGCTGTTCGTACCGTTCCTTGAACCCACCGAACAGCTCCAATTCCTCCGCCGTGTATGTGGTGTGCGTGTGGCTGGCATGCGGGAAATAGAAGCGCATGACCGATTGCCCTTGCGCATCCTCGAAGATTGCGACTGGGCTGACGGACCCGCCATGACCACGCTCCTCGATAAACCGTACCTGCTTGACCGTGGCGAGGTTGACGTGCAAATGCCAATTCTCGCACTCTATGGCCGCCCAGTCTCCAGCAAAAGCGACGTTCTGCGGTGGCTTGCGCAACATTAGCTCACCGATGGCCTCGTTGCGTCCCACCGTGCAAATGAGCGACGGGGTATGCGTCAGCTCGGTCAGCAACTGTTGCAGGTCTGCGGTCATGCGCATCTCCGCTGGAACGTTCGGTTGCTGCCGAGTTACTCGACCGTTACGCTCTTCGCCAAATTGCGCGGCTGGTCGACATCTGTATCGCGGTAAACTGCGCTGTAATAGGCGAGAAGCTGCAAAGGGATCGTCAGCAGAATGGGCATCAGTAGGTGATTGGTGGTCGGTACCTGGATGACTTCCCAGGCGATGTCTTCTAGCTCAGGCGAGGGGGCGTCGGTAATGGCGATAATGCGCCCGCCGCGCGCTTCAACTTCTTTCATGTTGCTCAGGGTTTTTGCGTAGACCGGGTCCTTCGGCAATAGCACCACGACCGGCATTTCTTCGTCGATCAATGCGATCGGCCCGTGCTTCATCTCTCCGGCAGGGTAGCCTTCGGCGTGAATGTACGAGATCTCTTTGAGCTTTAAGGCACCTTCCAGGGCAATGGGGTAGTTCACTCCGCGTCCAAGATAGAGAAAATCCTTCGCATGTCCGTATTTCTTGGCGATTTTTTCGATGTGCTTGGTTTTTGTGAGGATCTCCTGCACTTGCGCCGGGAGGTTGATAAGATCGTCAATCAGTTGTCGCCCGCGTCCTTCGTCGAGCACGCCGCGCCGTCGCCCCAGGTAGACGGACAGAAGGTAGAGCGCGGTGAGTTGGGTCGTGAACGCTTTGGTCGAAGCGACGCTGATCTCTGGTCCAGCATGCGTGTACAGCACGATGTCGGAGCGTCGGGGAATCGAGGCATCGACGACATTGCAGATAGCTAAAGCCGGGAGCCCGAGGCTCTTACCGCCTTCGAGAGCGGCAAGCGTATCCGCAGTTTCGCCAGATTGGGAAACGGCAAGGATGGCAGCGTGCCGTTCCAGCGGGGAGTTGCGATAGCGAAATTCGCTACCGTAATCGACCTCCACTGGAATGCGGGCTAGTTCCTCAAGATAAAATTTCCCCGCCAGACAGGCATGCCATGCCGTGCCGCAGGCAACCAGCGCGATCCGTTGGATGGAATTTAACAACTCGCTATGCTCATCGAACTCGCCGAGCGAAACATCGCTTTCCTCGGGGAGGATGCGCCCGCGCATGGTGTCAATAATGGCCTGCGGCTGTTCGTGAATTTCCTTGAGCAGAAAATGTTTGTAGCCACTTTTCTGGGCGGTGACAGTGTCCCATTCGATGGTGCGTGGTTCGCGTTCGATGGGCTGCCCCTGAAAATCGGAGAGGGTAACGTACTCCCGTGTCACTTCTGCCATCTCGCCGTCTTCGAGGAAAGTGACTTTGCGCGTGTATTCAAGCAATGCTGGGACATCAGAAGCAACAAAATTTTCATGCTCTCCGAGGCCGATTACGATCGGCGTCGCGTTTTTTGCCGTAAGAATTTTGCCCGGCTCATCCTCGCACAGGACGACAATAGAGAACGCACCTTCCAGTTGTTTCAGCGCTGCACGTGTAGCCAAGGTGAAAGACAATCCCTGCTGGATATAGTCGTCGATCAAGTGGGAAATGACCTCGGTGTCGGTTTCTGAATTGAAAGTACGGCCTTTCGCTTGTAGTTTGTGACGAAGATCGAGGTAGTTTTCGATGATGCCATTATGGATGACCACGATCTTTCCAGCGCGGTGTGGGTGCGCATTTTCTTCCGACGGGCGTCCATGCGTGGCCCAGCGCGTGTGGCCCATACCGATGGAGCCGTGTACCGGCTGGTCTTGTAACAGCCGGTCGAGATTGGTCAATTTTCCTACCGAACGGCGGACGAGAATACCGTCTCGCGAACCGCCGTTGGCAAAGATAGCAACTCCCGCCGAGTCATAGCCCCGATATTCGAGGCGTTGCAGTCCTTTGAGCAGGACCGGTGCCGCTTCTCTATGCCCGATGTAGCCGATGATACCGCACATGATGGGAGTCCTTTGGGTTTGTTGGGTTGAATGAGTCTATTTCTTTTCAGCCTCTTTTGCTCTTTTTGCCGCTGTCCACCCCTCTCGCACGTGTTCTTGGCGCGCGTTGAAAACGAGTGCACCAGCAGGTACGTCGTGTCGTACGGTGGTGGCGGTGGCGATGTACACATCGTCATGAATGGTGATGGGAGCGACCAACGTGGTGTCGGACCCGACCTGCACGCGGTCGCCGATCGTGGTCTTGTGTTTGTGAAATCCGTCGTAATTGCAGGTGATAGTACCAGCGCCGATATTCGCGTCGCGACCAATTTCCGCGTCGCCGATGTAGGCGAGATGCTTCGCTTTGGTGTGCTCGCCGATCCGCGATTTTTTGACTTCGACAAAGTTGCCGATCTCGGCTCGCGGAGCTAGCACGGTGCCGCCGCGCAAATGAGCGAACGGACCGACATCGGAGTGGTCCCCGAGTTCGCTCTCGTTCAAGACGACAGAGAAACGCACGTGGGCATCGTTGCCGATGGTGCTGTCCAGAATATACGCGCTGCCGTCGATGCGGCAACGCTCGCCGATGGTGGTTTTGCCTCGGAGCTGCGTGTTGGGGCCGATGACTGTGTCTTGGCCGATAGTGACGTCTTCCTCGATATACACCGTGTCCGGGTCTTCCAAAGTGACACCCGCCGCCATCCACTGTTGGCGGAGCTGAATTTGTCGCGCTTTTTCCATCATGGCGAGATCCTCCCGAGAATTGATACCGCCTACTTCGTTCGGGTCATGCGTGAGCACCGCGTAGGTTGGCAGGTTCATGGTCACCGCCTGCGCTACGATATCTGTCAAGTAGTATTCTCCTTGAGCGTTCTGCGGCTGAAGCTGTTGTAAGGCCGAGAAGAGAAAGTCAGAACGCACGCAATAAATGCCGGTATTGATTTCCTGCACTGCGCGTTCTGCCGCAGTCGCATCGCGTGCTTCGACGATTTTACGGACTTGGCCGTCCGATGTGCGGATCACACGACCGTATTGGGCGGGATCATCAAGGCGAATGGTGAGAACGGACAGCGTAGCCTGCCGCTCGCGATGTTGTTGGACGAACTGCGCGAGCGTCGTGGTCGTCAGCAGCGGGGTGTCACCACAGACGATCAAGATATTGCCGTGAAAATGTGTAAAGTGCGGCTGGGCTGCACGCACGGCATCGCCCGTCCCACGCTGTTCCTTCTGCAAGGCAAAAGCCGCGCCGGCTGTGCCACACTGGCGCTGCACCTCGTCGGCTTGATGGCCAACGACTGCGACCAGCATATCGGGATGAAGACGTTGGATCGCGTTGAGCACGCGCGTTAATAACGGTTGGCCAGCCAAGCGATGCAACACTTTGGCTTGCGCGGAACGCATCCGTTTCCCCAATCCCGCCGCCAGAACCACCACTCCGAATTGTTCCATAACTCTTCCGTACTATCCCACACTGTGTTCATCGCGCGATACTTTTAGGAGTGCGTGCGCGACGGCAAGCTGTCGAACCAGGGGAGGACCAGCGTCTCGTTGATCGAGTACGTATAGGCATGTCCCCACTCTGGCAGCTCCTTGTAAGTGACATTGAAGCCGGACTCCGAGAGGAGTTTATGCGTGCGCTGTGCCATTGCCACAGGGAAGATGAAATCTTTCACGCCATGGACCATGAACACCGGCAAATGCTTGCTTTGCTCTAAATCGAAGAGCGCAACCAACTCTCCTGCCGCCGCGATGGGCGCAATCCCGGCAAAGAGCTTCGGGCAACTCAGACCCAGGGCGAAACTGAACGTGCCACCATCCGACAGCCCAGAAGCGAACAACCGCCCGGTATCAATCGCATAGTCATCTAGCAGCTCTTCCACCATAGACAAGATCGAACGGATATCGACGCCCGGCTGCATCAACGACCACGTTTGGTCGAGCGATTTGGGCGACAGCACGATATAGCCTCGGCTCTTTGCTGCCCTGAGCCACGTCAGTAGATAATCGTCGCCGCGTCCATGTCCGCCATGTAGGGCGACAATCAACGGCCACCGCCGCGCTGGATCGTAATTCTCCGGCACGTACAGCGAATATTCACCGTGTTCCTTGGTGGCCGGGCGGTGCATGATACCTGTAGCAACGGAGACCCCTGCGACTGGCGTGTCCAAAGCCGCCACGCGAGCAGTATCTTCTGGCAACACCCAATACTGTTGCAGAGTCGGGAGTTGGCCGCGTAGAGGATAGAGTTGATATTTACCCTGCGAAAACGCCCGCCGACTCTGAAAATAGGCGACGAAGAAATTCGCTTCCGAGCCAGTAAGGAACGAGGTATAGGCATCTTCGAGTTGGGCTAACGCTTCGCGCCACTGCTGATGAAACTGTTCCTGTCCCGGCGGCGGAGTCAGTGCCTCCAGCGTCGCGTTGAGTGGCGGGAACAGATCACCCAGCGCATCAAACAACTCTTGTTTGTGCTGTTTGATCTTCAGAAAGTGCAGGTTTTCCTGCAATGCCTCGAAGGTGCGCAGAAACGAGAGGAGTACAGGTTCCTGTTGGTGGATCGCGGCGGCATAGTGTTCTGCTGAAGTCGTCATCATGTCCCTCCTGGCCCTGGTCAAAGCTACAATCCCCCTTTCCCAGTTGCAAGGGGCAAGGTGCTATGCCAAGGTGCTGAGCATTATGAAATCTGCGGTGAATGATGCGACAAGTGCGCAGTTGCGCACTTTGCCTTCAATAGAAAAACTGCTCAAGTCCACGATGCTTGTGCCGGCGTTGCAATGCTATCGTCATGCCTATGTCGTGGAATCTGCGCGTGCCGTGCTCGCTGAGACGCGACGAGAGATTCTCTCTGGCAGCGAGACTATCGCAGTGGAGGAAGAGGTGATCCTGCGCCGGATTGTTGGGCATCTGCATAAGACTGGACGGAGTCCGTTGCGTTCCGTCATCAATGCCACGGGAACCGTGCTGCATACAAATCTCGGGCGGGCGTTACTAGCGAAAGCCGCAGTAGACGAAGTCGTGCGTGCCGCGACCTCACCGGTCACGTTGGAGTATGCACTCGACGAGGGCGGTCGCGGAGATCGTGACCAGATCGTTGAAGATGACCTATTGGCGCTTACCGGTGCCGAGGCAGCGACGGTCGTCAACAATAACGCTGCCGCCGTGTTGTTAGCGCTCAACTCCATCGCCGAAGGTAAAGAAGGCATCGTGTCGCGCGGCGAGCTTATCGAAATCGGTGGCTCGTTTCGCATTCCTGATGTGATGCGCAAAAGCGGTGTCGTCTTACGCGAAGTCGGCACCACGAACCGCACCCATTTGCACGACTATGCCGACGCGATCAATCTGCACACCGGCGTCCTGCTCAAAGTGCATCCCAGCAACTACCGCATCGTTGGGTTTACGAGTGGCGTGGCACTCGAAGACCTTGTGACATTGGGAGCCGCTCAGCAGGTGCCAGTCATGGAAGATCTCGGAGCCGGCGCGTTGATCGACCTGTCTGAGTACGGCTTACCGAAAGAACCCGTGGTGGCCGAGCGGGTCGCCGCCGGAGCCGACCTCGTGACATTCAGCGGAGACAAACTGCTGGGCGGGCCACAAGCTGGGATTATCGTTGGCCGCAAAGAGTGGATCGCTCGCATCAAAAAAAATCCACTGAAACGCGCTTTGCGTCCAGACAAACTCACGCTGGCCGCCCTCAGCGGCACCTTACGCTTGTATCGGCAATCTCCTCATTTGCTGGCGGACCTGCCGACCTTGCGCTGGTTGACTCGCCCACGCGCAGAGATGGATGCAATGGCAGCACTAGCCTTGCCTTTGTTACAGGCTCATTTGGGAGCTGAATTTCTTCTGACGGTTGAAGATGCAGCGGCGCAGATTGGTAGCGGTGCCTTGCCTGAAGAGGACCTGCCCAGCCGTGCGATTGTCATTCGCCATCCAAGCTTGTCAGGTGGAGCGATCGAACGGCAGTTTCGTGTGGCGAACCCGCCCATTCTTGGCCGTATTCGCGGTGACGCCTTTCTCCTCGATCTTCGCGGGATCTTTGTTGCTGAAGACCTCGTGCCCAACGCCAGTGAATGAGACGAAAAACGTGGCGGAGAAGGGATGGAGTCGAACCATCCGCGCAGCGTTACGCCACGCAACTCGGTTTTGAAGACCGGTAAAGCCACCGGGCCTTATCCTTCTCCACGGCAGCGAACTTACACGGCGGTGCGGGTTTCCGAAAGTGGCCTCGGGCTACCTCCTTTTCGCGAGCGCTACGGTGTAGTTCATTCCCGTGTCCTCGTACTCATACGGGTAGATTTTTCACATCCAAGGCTATTTTCGCGGGAATAACGCCACTCCACACTCGTCATTTCCGGCGAGCCACGCGAGACCCGGAAGCCAGGATTGAGTCATGCCCATCCCTTTACAAACAGTTTGACTTCCGTTCGTGCATTTGAGACCATCGGCCGGAGGTGGAAGATATCGAGGAACCAGCATGAGCAGTAAAACACCCAAACGACAACCCACCACGGATGCGGTAGAAATTCTCCACCGGCGCTATTTCGAAGGAAAACCCGAGATGCTGGCGATGCTCGAAGAAGCGCGGGTGGAAGACGAGATTGCCCGGAAAATTTACGCCTTGCGCACCAAGGCGGGCCTCACGCAGCGCGCTTGCCAAGCTGACTGGCACGTCGGCCTCGGTCATTGGCCAGTTAGAAGATGCCGACTATGAAGGCCACTCGATGGCCATGCTCAAGCGTATTGCCGAAGCGCTCAATAAGCGGGTGGAAATTCGCTTTGTCTCAACCAAGAACCACAAGAATAAATCCTCGGACGATAGAGCCGCCGTGTAAATAAAGAATTCAGTCGTCGAAACCCAAGGCGAACAACATCGCTTCTTTGACTTGCTTGAGCACGTCGGCTGGCACAGTGCCGATGAAACGTTTCAATTCGGATTTGGGCACGGTAACAATATGGTGAAGATTGATCGCTGACTGATGTTTCAGACCAACTTCTGTTCCCACGACAACCTCGCTTGGCACTCCACGAATCGTGCTGGTCAGCGGGGCAACCGTAACCGTGTGCAGCGTTCCAATCATCGTTTGCCGGGCCAGGATGAGGACGGGCCGTTGTTTATCCGGTCGGTCGAAACGGAAATTCCAGATCTCGCCTCGCTTCATGATTCTTCCCATTCTTGCGCGTGCAGGAGTGGGCCGAACTCGTCCGGTTCGACTGGGTGCTTCCGGTATCCTCGACGATCCTGACGAACACGAGCTTGCCTCTGTTGCTGTTTAAGCCAATGTTGCGCCGCTTCGCAGAAGAGGTCCGAACGTTTGCGGTGGCTGGCGTGAGCTACCGCGTCCATTTGTTCCAGCAACTGCTCGTCTACCAGAATAGAAACCGTTTTCATGACGAGGAGAAGTAGTCCCGGACGAGAGCAGTGTCAAGAAACCATGAGCAGCAAGATGATTTCGCCGAAGGGCAGGAATGACGCTTCTCCACACTCGTCATCCCCGGCGAGCAACGCGAGACCCGGAATCCAGGAGCACATTCCCGCGCGTTCCTCTTGATAATTAACGACGCTTCTGGAATAACGACCACCGCATGTAGGGGCGAAGCATTTGCCAACCGAATATGCACAGATCGGGCGTCGTCATCGCAAATGCTTCGCCCCTACTCAAGAAGAGGACGACATGCACACAACGCGCCGTGGCCGCTCGTGGCTTTTGCCGAAGATACAATTTCCTCTCCTTCTTGTTCTTCTCGGCCTGCTGGCGGCCGCCGTTCAGCACACGCGGATACGACCTATACGTTTCAGGGTGTTACGCTTCATGAAAGTGAGAACGTGGATTGGATTCCGGGATGTGTCGGAGATTTTTCCTCGTGTGTTGGGGAGCTTTGGGACGGCGATGCGCTTGGATCGATCACGGGAGAGATAACCTTCGATACGGATGGCGATGGCCATACGCCATCACCGCGGATATGGTTCTCATTTAACGGAAACATGGTCACGTCGGAGGATCCCACATTCTGGATGAACGGCGGCCTCAATATACAGAACGGGGAAGTCCTTAGCTGGCGAATTGACGTGGCGAGAGTCCATCCTGGTACGAATGAAGTCATTTTTGGTGCTCAAAATCTCCAGCTTCGCCTATGGAGCGAGTGCGTCAACCTGCAAGTGTGTGAAAATGCAAATGTTGGCGTCGGGGCTAGTGGGGGAGAAACGGCGTCCAGTTATGCACACGGCACCTGGACAAAAACCAGCAGCGATCCCGATGCGGATGCGGACGGAGTTCCTGACGCTACCGACAACTGCCCGAACATGGTCAACGCAGGGCAAGAAGACGCGGACCAAGATGGCATCGGCGACGCCTGCGAGCCCGACACCGACGGCGACGGCGTGCCGGATGATACCGATAACTGCCCCGAGCAACAGAACCCCGGCCAAGAAGATACCGACGGCGATGGGCTTGGGGATGGGTGCGATAATTGCCCTGATGCACGGAGCGACATCATCATGCAGTATGAAAATTTTCATATTATAGGTGGCACTTCTGGCGATTTTTTTATTCCAAATTGCGACGAGTTCACCCAAACTGCACATAGCGATTTTTTCTCATTCGATGAGTTGAACGTTCATAACGTGTTCCCTTGGGCCTTGCTGAGAACACCACTGTTAGCTCTCAGGTCATCTGGATATGGTTTAGATAAATGGAGAGAGGAGTTTGGAAGCCCAAGAATTATCAACAGTGCCTATCGAAACCCCCAACACAACCAAAATATCGGCGGAGCTACAAGAAGCCGACATATGTTTGGAGATGCTGCTGATTTGCGTAACGAAACAGGAACAATGGAGGAGTGGACTGCAATGAAGCAGGCTGCTCTGAGAAGTGGTGCTGACTGGACTGAGCCTCGCAATGGACCCTGTGGCATAGATTGCTTCCATGCGGATTGGCGATTCACTCCTGGTCCTTACCAACGTTAAAGAGGATGTGCATATGTATAAAAAAAGAGTACGTCTCTTCTTTCTTTTTTGCTCGCTCTTGGAAAATCGGGCCACGCGCAAACCTCAGAGGATTTGATTGCACAGCTTCAGAATTTAGATCCGGAAATTCGCAGAGAGGCGTTCTATCAACTACGGCAGTTTGGCTACGCCAATGATCCAATCAAGATAGCGATCATCGATCTTTTAACTCTAGAAAACGATTTCTCACAGGACCAACTCATCTCCGGTGTGAGCTTGAGCGAAGATTATGTCACCTATCACGGTGATCTTATCGGCGTGGTCTCTGCCCTGAACGACATACGTAGCCTCAACGCTTTGCTATCGGTTATCGACAGTGGGAACATGGCGATAAGCGCATTAGCCAGATTTGGCACGACTGCTCTTGATCCAGTAATTGCCAAGTTGGAAAGCCCTAGAGATGACGTGAAGACTGCTGCCGTGCTGGTGTTGCACAAAATGCTTGAGCCACTTAACTTTTCTCTGGTAAACGATCCGATCTCTCTGTCAAAAATAAGAACAGCGCTGGAGCAGGCATCCTTCGATGCCAATGATTATACCAGAGCAAGTGCTCTTGAGGCTCTTGCCACGTTTGGGGATGGCGACGGTATCCCTGACACAACTGATAACTGCCCTATCCTAGCTAATCCTGATCAAAACGACGCGGATGGTGATGGCGTGGGTGACGTGTGTGACAACTGTCTCAGTACGATAAATCCTAACCAAGAGGACACAGACAACGATGGCCTCGGCGATGCCTGCGATAGCACTATCGGCACTGAGAACTGCGGTAACTGTGTGGACGACAACGGCGACGGCCTCGTCGATCTCCTCGACCCGCAATGCGCTTCCGACCCGCTCACCGTGAAAACTGGACGCTTGCCGCTTACCTCCAGACCCGGCGCGGCGATGCTTACGGTCCAAGGTTCCTTCAGCGGCGCGGGAGGGCTCGTTAACCCGCCCGCTGAAGGCGTGACCCTCAACCTGACTGATACCGATGGGCAGATTACTTGCTTCACGCTTCCCCCCGGCCCCGGCTGGACCACCAAAGGCTCGCAGTGGACCTTCACCGACGATAAGACCGGCTCGCTGGGTGCGCCGGGAGCGAAAGAAAGCCTAAGTATCAGCTACAACGCCGGCACCGGCGTGTATTCGTGGAAAGCGAAAGTGAGGAAGACGACCCTCAGCGACCCCGATGCCGGCAACGTGAGCACGGCCATATCCATCGGAGACAATGGGTTCCTGAATTCGCAGGCGTGGAAGACTAAAGGGAAGAAGCTGGTGACGCCGTAGGGAAACTGATGACTGGGTCAAGACCCAGCTTACGGCACTTTCCCCCTCTCTCCTGGGAGAGGTAAAAAGAGTCAATGGCGACGACGATACAAGATCGCTCTGGACATCGGATCGAACTCACTGACGAGCGAAGGAAGAGGCCGGTGAAAAGGAAGAAATTGCGCTACCACTACGACCGTGAGGCTGATGTGATGTATTTCTATTTTGATCGTCCACGGAAGGCCAAGACGATTGAATTGGACACGGATTTCTTGCTGCGTCTCGACCCTGCGACGGAAGAGACAGTTGGGATTACGGTCATTAGCTTTTCCCGGCACTTTCCGTTTCTCCGAGGACAAGTGCCAGATGAGGGCGAGCTCGAAACTCGTGACGTGATGAAAGCGCTCTTGGCCGCATAAGGCCAAGCGCTACTGCTGGCTTGCCAGCACGTAGGCTGGTATGAGACAGCGTCGAATCCTAGCATCGCGGCGACCAGGGATGCTGCAGGCTGCTGGCTGGGTCTTGCTGCGAGATTCCTGAAGAGTTCCATCGTACAGTGTACGTCTGCATTGACCCCTCGCGAGAACCAGCAAAGCGGTTGTGTTTTCCGCCTAAGCCTGATAGCTGACCGCTGACTGCTGGCCTGAGGAGGGAATGCATGGTCAAACCATTGGACGATATCCGCGTGCTTGATCTTACGCACGTCTATAACGGTCCGTACGCAACGTTGATGCTGGCGCTGATGGGCGCGGAAGTGATTAAGGTGGAGCCACCGAAAACCGGGGAAATGGCGCGGCGGATTTTCAAGGTGCGTGGCAGCGATGAGAGCTATCCGTTCATTATGCTCAACACAAACAAGAAGGGTGTGACTCTCAATCTCAAAACTGAGCGCGGACGCGAGCTGTTCAAGGAGCTGGCCAAGCAGTCGGATATTGTCGTTGAAAACTTTGCCGTCGGTGTGATGGATCATCTTGGACTGGGGTATTCGGTGCTCAAAGAGCTGAACCCGAGCCTGATCTATGCCACCAGTACCGGGTTTGGCTTGACTGGACCGTACAGTAATTATCCTGCCTACGACCCAGTGATCCAGGCGATGGCTGGCATTATGGCCGCCACTGGATACCCAGATAAGCCGCCAGTCAAAGCTGGCCCGCCGGTCGTCGATATCCTCGGCGGCATTCATCTCTGTGCCGGGATTCTCTCTGCTCTCCACATGCGTGGACGCACCGGTAAAGGCACGATTGTGGAGACTTCGCTGTACGATGCTGCGTTAGGTCCGATCATCACGCAGTTTTCCTACTATCTCGCCACCGGCAAGACCGGACGCTTCGGCAATACCGCTCCAGGCCGGGCTTTTTCTCCTTACAACACCTACGCTGCCAAGGACGGCTACATTCTTTTGCTCTGTGCGGACGAAGTGAAATGGCAGGCGCTCTGTCGGGTGATGCAGCGCGAAGAGCTGATTGACGACCCACGCTTCCGTACCAATGCTGACCGCTCGAAAAACTGCGATGAGATTGACGCGATTGTCGAAGAGTGGACGTCGCAGCGCACCCGACAGGAGGTGATGGAGCTGTTCGCGAGTGCGGACATTACTTGCGGTATTGTCCAAGCAGTGCCAGAGGTCTTGCATGATAAGCATCTGCGCGAACGCAAGGCGATCCAAGACATCATCCATCCCACGGCAGGGAAAGTCTCGGTCCTTGGTGGCCCTTTGCGCTTTGATGGCCAAGCGCCGGTGGTTGAAAATCCCAGCCCGACGTTGGGGCAACACAACGATATCGTCTACGGCAAACTCCTCGGGCTCTCCGCACGTGAGCTTGCCGGGCTGAAAGAGCAAGGGGTTATTTGAGTTGTCAGGGCATGTGGTTACCTGAAGCGGAGCATGGTAACGCAACGCGTGTACTTCTCCGTTGCTTCGCTTCAGGTCCAGTCCGATAGAAACCGTTTCAAGCTAATGCGTTCGGCGCATGCGGAATTTCTTTCCACTGGTCCGGGTCGTGTCCGTAGATAATAGTTGCGCCTTGTTTGTCGCGTAGGTCACGGAGCTTCCCGAGCGAGCGATACATTTCCGCCTCGTCGTAGGCGACTGACGGTAGTAGATCTTCGTCCATGTTGGCTTTCGTGTAACAGGCGTCGCCGGTGAGCACGACCTCAGTTCCTTTCGTCACGCGCACGCAGAGAGACTGATGTCCCGGTGTGTGGCCGTGCGTGGGAATAATGACCAGTGATCCATCGCCGAAAATGTCGAGTTCGCCATCGACCTCCTGATAGTGCAGCTTGTGGTCGAAATCCTTGGGATCGAAGAGCGCTTTCTTGCGCAGCTCGCGATCGCGTGCCGCGTGCATCTCGTTCTTTTGCACGAAAATGGTCGAGTCAGGAAAAAACTCGTTGCCGCCGCAATGGTCGAAGTGAAAGTGCGAGTTGATGACGTACTTCACATCTTTGGGCGCGAGCTGAAATTTTGAGAGCTGGGTCACAATCTCTTCCCCCGGCTTGGTGTGGCTGACGAACATACGAGAGATCTCGCCTAATCGTGCCATCGGGTCCTCAATCGCCTGACAATGCACGCCGGTATCGAACACCACGTTGCCTTTGGGGTGGGTAATCAAGTAGCTGGGGACAGGGATAATGAACTTCTTCCCTTTCTCTCGATTGGGGAAAAAGAGTGTGGTATCGAACTCCAGAAATCCGCAGGGCATGGAAAACACTTGTAGCATTGCTACTCCTCCTTTTAGTATAGGCGAACAAAGCGGTCTTCCGACTCTTAGCAAAAATTGCGGCAGTGTCCCAGGCTCTGTCTTTTTCCCGGCAAAAGCTGCTAGCTAAGAGGGTAGAATCGTATGAGCGAACAACAGCTTCTCATTTTTCTCCTTCAGGTGTTGGTGCTCCTCAGCTTTGCGCGCGGAGCTGGCGAACTCTTACGTTGGTGGGGCCATCCACCATTGATTGGCGAGATCGCCGTGGGGATCGCCCTTGGCCCAACGTTGCTTGGCCGCTTTCTTCCTGCCCTCCAACTAGCCGTATTCCCAGAAGATGAGCTGCAACGCGTGATGCTCGCTACCGTGTCTGGGTTCGGCGTCTTGTTTCTGCTGTTAGAGACTGGTCTTGAAGTAGATGCTTCGGCGGCGTGGCGACAACGCGGACCAGCTTTGAAAATCGGCATCATCGGCGTGCTCGTCCCTCTCGTGTTGGGATTTCTGTTATCACTGCAACTGCCGGGACAGTATCTGGCCGATCCAGAACGACCGGTGGTATTTGCCTTGTTTCTTGCGACGACCATGTCAATCAGCGCCATCGCGGTGATGGCGCGGGTGCTGCACGATTTGGATCTGGTGAAAAGTGATCTCGGTCTCCTGACGCTCTGCGGCTATGCCATCAACGATATTCTGGCGTGGATCATTTTTAGTTTACTGCTTGCCCTAGGTACGCAATCGGCGCTCGGCGTGCATTCTGTCGTGTTCTTTGTTTTTACTGTGCTGGCGTTTACGGCCCTGTGCCTTACGTTCGGGCGACGCCTCGTGGACAGGACCATCGCCGCTATTACCCAGACGCTGCCGCAGCAGCCAGGCGCTGTTCTCACTTTCGTCTGTTGTCTCGGCCTCTTTTGTGGGGTGATAACGCAATGGATGGGGCTTAATGCCCTCTTCGGTTTCTTTTTGGCTGGGATTATGGCTGGAGAGTCGCGTGCGCTGTCGGAGCGGATTCGCCAGATTCTCAGCCAGATGGTACACGCCGTTTTCGTTCCTCTCTATTTTGCTGGGATTGGGTTGTATCTCGATTTCGTGGGCAATTTTGATCTCACGCTGGTGATCTTCGTCACTGTGGTGTCTTTCTTCGGGAAATTCTTCGGTGCTTGGGTTGGTACGTTGGGCACGACGCTGTCGCGCGATGATCGTCTGTCGATCGGCATCGCCTTTACGCCCGGCGGCGTCATGGAAATTATTTTGGCGCGGATTGCTCTGGAGCAGCACATTTTTACAGCACCGATCTTCGTTGCTGTCGTATTTGCTGCCCTGCTGTCTTCGCTGCTGGTCGGCCCGTGCTTGGTGTGGTCCATCCAACGTCGTCGTGAAGTCCCCATCCTCGAGTTTTTTTCGCGCCGGGCTGTTCTTCCTCGCTTACGCGGCACAACCCGCTGGGAGGTGATGCGCGAACTTGCTCAGGCAGTTGAAGACCATGACGGCGTGCCAGACCTCGACACCCTGGTCTCTGCCGTGCGCAAACGTGAGGAGTTGATGGGCACGGGTTTGGAGAACGGCCTTGCTATCCCACACGCACGGGTTGAGACCTTAACGAAGCCGGTGCTGACCTTTGGTCGGTCGATAGCTGGCGTGGAATGGGATACTCCAGACGGGCGACCCGTCCATTTTGTTTTTCTTTTACTCACGCCGGTGGCAGATGAAGGACTGCAACTGCAATGTCTTGCTGCACTGGCACGTGGCATGACAAGTGCCAGTGCGCGTCAGCAACTAGCCGAAGCCGAAACCGAGCGCGAAATCTGGTTGGCGTTGCAGGATATCCTTGGTGCGCAAAAACTCGTGCGGGTGACGCCCGCTCAGGCGGCATAATCTTTCCGCCTCTACAGCCGCTCGCAACAACCTGCTACAGTTGCCCACCATAAACTCGAAGGAGGACCCTTTATGCGACAGCAGTGGCTTTGGCGTGGACTTTCCCCCGCGCTTTTTCTGACGCTCGCGCTGCACGGCAATGCGCAGGCGCAGAACGGTCAGAAAACTTATGATCTCAAACCCGTCACCCAGGAACGCCTGCTCAAAGGCCCGAACGATCCCTCGGCGTGGCTCATGTATGGCGGCAACTATGAAAGTTGGCGCTTTAGCCCGCTGAAAGACATCAACCGCCAGAATATCAAAAAGCTCGCACCGGCCTGGATTTTTCAGACCGGCATTCCCGGGCAACTCGAAGCCTCGCCGATCATTGCCGACGGTATTCTTTACTTAACTGCCTCGTACAATCACCTGTACGCCTTGGATGCCGTCACCGGCGATGCCATCTGGAAGTACGATCATTCCCTCCCAGACGACATGCGTGTGTGCTGCGGTCCCACCAATCGCGGTGTGGCCATCGCTGACGACAAAGTGTTTATGGCGACGCTCGACGCCCGGCTGGTGGCGCTCGATCGCAAGACCGGCGCCGTGGCGTGGAATGTAAAGATCGAAGAATACGCCAACGGGTTCAGTGCAACCGTGGCACCGCTCGTGGTCAAAGGGAAAGTCATTGTCGGTGTGGGTGGTGGCGAATATGGCGCTCGTGGCTTCGTTGATGCCTATGATGTTGCCACTGGCGAGCGCCGTTGGCGTCGTTACACGACCCCACAAACCGGCGAAAAAGGCGTAGAAACCTGGGAGGGAGACTCGTGGAAGACCGGCGGCGGGCCGACGTGGATCACTGGTTCCTACGATGCCGAGCAGGATGTGTTGTATTGGGCGACGGGCAACGCTGCCCCTGATTGGAACGGGGATGTACGCAAAGGCGACAATCTCTACACTGATTCGGTGCTCGCCTTGAATCCTGACACTGGCGAGATCAAATGGTACTTCCAGTTCACGCCGCACGATGTGTGGGACTACGACGGCAACACCGATCTGTTCCTGGTCAACGTCGAACGCAATGGCAAGACGGTGAAAGCGCTGGCGCAGCCCAACCGCAACGGCTTCATGTATGTTTTAGACCGTACCAACGGCCAGTATCTGCACGGTTCACAATACGTGGACAAGCTCAATTGGGCGAAAGGGCTTGATGAGAAAGGCCGGCCTATTGTTGATCCGCAATTCGTGCCCCAGCCTGAAGGGAAAGAGTGGATCTGCCCAGGCGCTCCCGGCGGCAAGAACAGTTCATACACGGCGGCATATAGCCCACAGACCAAGTTGATGTATGTCCCGGTCATCGAAAGCTGTATGCAGATGAAAAAAGCCGCGGCCACGTTCATCCAAGGCATTCCCTACTGGGGCGGAGGTTGGGAGGGGTCCCAAGGCGACGATCAGTCATCGTACGGGCATTTCTCTGCTATTGACCCCACGACTGGCGCGGTCAAATGGCGCCACACCGAAGCCTATCCGCTCATCGGTGGCACGCTCACTACCGCTGGAGGGCTGGTCTTTACCGGCAATCAGGAAGGGCTTGCTTTGGCGTTCAACGACGCGACTGGAGAGGTGTTGTGGAAGTTCCAGACGGGTGGGTCCGTCCGTGGACAACCGGCCTCCTATAAAATCGGCGGACGACAATACATCGCCATACCTAGCGGCGGCGGCGGTATCGTCGCTACCATCGCTGGCGAACCCCCGCTGGCCAGCAAGGGGAGTGCGTTAGTCGTGTTTGCGCTGCCGCAATAGGCTGACTGGACTGTAGATTGGGAGGAAACGAAGCCGAATCTCAGTCTACAGTGCTCACAATGAGCCGCAAGGAGTTAAGGGCGATGGCGAAACTGGTCACGGAAATCATCGGTGGCGAGCCGTATCGTTATTATCCGTTGGGCGAGCACGTCGTCCGCGCCGTTGGCGTGTGCGGGGGACGACCGACATTCAAGTACACGCGGATTGAAATGACCGGAACGTCGGAGCGGTTGGCCGCAGGTGAATCGCTTGAAGACATTGTCGCAGGCTATTGTGGTCGCGTTTCGCACGCCGCTATCCGCGAGGCCGTACAGTTGATGACCGAACGCTTTCTTGACGCCTTGCCCGAATTAGAATCGGCGGTGCAATGATTGTTCTCGATGAACAGTTGCTTGGTCGTCAAAGTGACAAACGTAGACGTGCACTTCTATACTGCCACCAAGCAAATTCATACGATTCCTCTTCTACGCTGAGCAGAACCGCCATAAGACTGTTCCTGGACGTTCATGGGATTCCCTACCGTGTTCTTTCATTCTCCTGGGTCCCGCATCTTTCTCATACGAACAGCATTGTCGGTAATGACAGAGAAATTTCCTCGGATGTCTTTCCCTTGCTCATTGAAGACCGAGAGAATCCTATGGTTGCGATGGGCCAGATTCTGAACGCGCAGGAGGACTATGCCTGGACAGCGCTTGCCCGAATAGAAGACTAAGGCGCTGAATCCTTTGTCGGCTGTGATGATGATCCGGTCTCCCGAGCTGCAAGATCGACGATATCCGGGTCAGGCATAGCCTTGTCGATCTCCTGAATCCAGGCGACATCATGGCCAGCTTGACGCAGCTCCTCGACCAAGCTGCGGGGTGCGTTGGCGTCGACGAGAATTTTCACTTCCCTGCCGCCAGTCTCTCCTCAAAAACTTGCTCACCAGCGACGGAATCGCGGGCATACAGGAGAGCGGCGTGAATGTCTTCTTCCGTTACGTCGTACTCGCTCACGAGATATTCGGGTGTTGCCCCGTGGGCAAGCTCCTCGAGGACGAGTTCGACAGAAATGCGAGTTCCTTTGATGACTGGTTTTCCTACTAGGATCTGCGGGTTGATCTCAATTCGTTGTATCCACTGTGCTGACATCGTATGCACTCCTCAGAGGTCGTTCTAAGCTGAACCGTCGAACGAGGCAACCCGGCCAATCTGTAGGCGTGGTTCGGGCTGATTCATTCCGGTGTCTTTGGAAGGAGGAATGGGGCGCATGGCAGTCCGTAGGCTGGGGCGAGACCCAGCCTCTACAATTCATGGCGTGACCAGATTCCTCCCCTTGATCTTCCAGGCCTGAGTGTTCAGGAACCCATTGTCTCCGATGGTTATGGCCGTGCTCACGTTGCCGGCATCGGGATCGCTGAGCGTGGTCTTCCTCACTTTGGCTTTCCATGAATAGACACCGGTTCCGGCGTTGTAGCTGAGGCTCAAGGATTCTTTTGCTCCCGGTGCGCCCAGCGAGCCGGTCTTATCGTCCGTGAAGGTCCACTGCGAGCCTTTGGTGGTCCAGCCGGGGCCGGGGGGAAGCGTGAAGCAAGTAATCTGCCCATCGGTATCAGTCAGGTTGAGGGTCACGCCTTCAGCGGGCGGGTTAACGAGCCCTGCCGCGCCGCTGAACGATCCTTGCAGCGTGAGCATCACCGCGCCGGGTCTGGAGGCAAGGGTAAGCGTCCGGTTTTCACGACCAGCGGGTCGGAAGCGCATTGCGGGTCGAGAAGATCGACGAGGCCGTCGCCGTTGTCGTCCACACAGGTGCCGCAGTGCTCAGTGCCGATAGTGCTATCGCAGGCATCGCCGAGGCCATCGTTGTCTGTGTCCTCTTGGTTAGGATTTATCGTACTG
>SXGS01181250.1_pt1 | contig 44284 bp, 34 predicted proteins | sample 3174681 | NCBI WGS metagenome assembly SXGS01 (sample SAMN11356861, study PRJNA531348) | freshwater metagenome | isolation source: freshwater sample F1-80 | place: China: Fuxian Lake, Yuxi | collected 2017-12-25 | reverse complement strand
TCGATTCGAGCGCGACGTTACCCGTGAGGATCATCAGATCGGCCCACGAAATTTGTTTGCCGTATTTTTGTTTGATCGGCCAGAGAAGGCGACGAGCTTTATCTAAGTTGCCGTTATCGGGCCAGCTATTGAGCGGAGCGAAGCGCTGACCACCCGAACGCGAGCCACCGCGACCGTCGAATGTGCGATAAGTACCGGCACTGTGCCAAGCCATGCGGATGAACAAGCCGCCATAGTGTCCCCAGTCAGCGGGCCACCAAGGTTGCGAATCCGTCATCAGTTTTTTGAGATCCTTTTTGAGAGCGGCGTAATCCAGCTTCTTGAACTCTTTTGCGTAATCGAAATCCGCGTCCATCGGATTCGACTTCGATGAGTGTTGATGCAAGATCCGGAGATTAAGCTGCTTAGGCCAGAAATTATGACCTGAACGCGGCGTATTGGTGGGATGAACTCTCCCACCGGTGAACGGGCACTTTGGTGCTTCGGTTTCCATGATGACTCCTCTGATGACAATTCGTTTGAAGCAAAACTCGCAAAAGCGTTTTCTAAGCGCAGACCAATTCGTTTAGGTACAACGGTACACCGACGAATTCTGGGGATTCAACAGGAGGAATGACTTTTTAGGTTTGATATTTTTAGTTTAGGAATGAATGGACTCAGCTCTTGGTTATCTCTGACCGAGCAGTGAATTAATCAGTGAAGAACCAGCAAATTCTGTTGAAGTCTCGCTTAACTCGGAGTGAAGTTTCAGCGCGAGATTTCCTTTTTCCGAACGCACGAGATAAGCCGGGTTCTCAGGTGTCCCTTTCCGAACGATCTTGGCGCCTTTTATCGTTTTTTCGACGCGCTCTTTGAAGACTTCCAATATTTCACCTTCAACGGTGCCGTTTGCCCACTTCCAACTGACTTTTTGTTTAATTCTAAATGTCTTCATGAGTCCCCCGCGGCCGCCTGATGCTTCGGTTGCCAACAAACTTACTCAATCCTGCGGGCGAGCTCAATCTGTGGCATCGTCTTACTACAGGATTAAACAAATGGAGTGGCAGTGAGAGCCAGATCGAGCGGATTTTTCTCTTTAACCATGGTCTTCCTATCGAACTACTTTTCTGGATGCGTTTCACTGAGTCACTCGCCACCGCGTCTAGATCCAGGTTTGATTCGACCTTGGACCACGGAGCTGGGTGAGGTGTCGCCACGTAGACCTTTCATTGCTCACCACAAGAAGGGCTCGTACGAACTCATCTACGTGGCCGCGCACCACGAAAACGATCCAAAAAGCGAGACCCACCAATTGGTGAATGAAGCATTCAGCCGATTTAGGCCTGCGTTTTTGATCATTGAACCGATTCCGGCTTCAGAAGGCATGAGTCCACAGTGGTTCGTTGCGGAATCTCTCAAGGGAATAAAAAACGATTTCGTCGTAGGCGGGGAGAGTGCGGTAGCAGTCGCACGCGCTACAGAGCAAAACATCGGGTTCATCGGTGGAGAAATTGATGATCGGGAGACTTACCGCGAGCTCAAACAGCAGAGCTTTACGGATGAAGACATCCTAGGTTTCTACTTGGTTCGGCAAATTCCTCAATGGGTCAGACAGAGAGAGATGAACGGTGAACTCGACGATTCGAGGCCGACATCATTTCTCAAGCATTATTGCAGGACATTTCATATTGAGGAGGCACGATGCCCATCTTTATCGAGGATCAGATCTTGGTATAAAAGCAAAAGCGGCAAGGATCTCAGCTCAAAAATCACGACGGAAGAGTCGGCACCTATCTTCGGAAGCAACGTGTTCACCCAGAAAATTTCGTCGGCGATCGGAATTATAAGAGATCGTTTCACGCTTGGCTTGATTGAAGCAATGTTATCAAAGCATCGATTCGTAACGGTTGTTTACGGAGCCAGTCACTACTCGACGCTAAAGCCTGCGATAGAGGCTGGTATCGGTAAGGCTAAAGAAACGCTTACGCTGCAGAAAAGGTAAAATTCGTTAGCATAAGTGCTTCACGATCGCCGCGATCAACTGTTCCTTCTGTACGGGCTTCGTTAAGTAGTCGCTAAATCCTGCCGCCATCGCCTTATTGTATTCCTCTTTCATCGCATGAGCTGTAAGAGCGATGATCGGAACCGAGTATCCTCGTTTGCGTAGCTCTATAACAGCTTCATATCCGTCCATGCGTGGCATCTGCATATCGCAGAGGACGACATCGAAGTTGTTCGTGAGCGCGATGTTCACCCCATCGTATCCGTCATTTGCGATATCGACTTTGGCTCCTCGTTTTGAGAGGTAAAGATTGATGAGGATTTGGTTGTCGGGAGAATCTTCGATCAGAAGAATTTTCTTTCCCTCTAAAACTTGGGAGTCCGTAAGAGTTTCTGTTGGCTTTGCTCCGTCGGTCTCAACGCTTAGTTTGGCATCAATCATTGCCGAATTTCGAGCTGGCTTGATCCGAACGCATGCGACGAAGGTGCTTCCAATTCCAGGTGTTGATTTCACAAGGTCAAAACTTCCTCCCATTGCCTCACAAAGTTTTCGCGTGAGAACAAGGCCCAAGCCCGTACCGCCATATTTACGAGTCGTGGTCGAGTCAGCTTGCTGGAAGGGGGAAAAGAGCTTTAAAGACTGTTCCGGTGAAATTCCGATCCCGGTATCGCTCACGCGGAAGTGCAGCGCTTCGTCCGAGTAACTCACCGTCAATTGGACGCGACCCTTTTCGGTGAACTTAATCGCGTTCGCGCAAATATTAGTGAGAATCTGTCGTAGGCGAGTAGGGTCCGAGAGAACTGGTTCGGGAATCTTTGTTTCGAATCGAAGTTCAAACTGAATTCCCTTTTCTCGTGCTTTGAATCCCATGAGTGATGAGAAGTCTGACAGAAGCTCGACTAGCGAGAAATCGATCGATTCGATTGTCAACATTCCGGCTTCGACTTTGGAAAGATCGAGAATGTCGTCTACGACCCGCAAAAGGTGTTTCGAATTGCGTTCGATGACATTCAGATAATTCCCTGATTCTGCCGGACCCAAAGCGCTTGTTCGCAGCAGATCGCTGAAACCGATAATCGCGCCAAGAGGTGTTCGAATTTCGTGAGACATATTCGCCAGGAAAGAACTCTTAGCTTGGTTTGCTGATTCAGCAATCGCTCGTGCTTTTTCGACTTCACGGCGCGCGCTCACGGCTTCGGTCACATCGATTGAGTGATCGTAGACTCCAAACACTTTTCCGTTGGAATCAAAGAGAGGAATGTAGCTGAAATCGAAGTAGTGGTCTTTTGGTTCTTCGCCCGGGACCGACGCGATTTTCGCGAGCATTTCGCGTCCAGCGTAGGCTTGGCCTGTACGCATGACTTCGCGAATGATGTCGTCGAATCCCTGACCGCGTAGCTCTGGGCAAGCCTCGAGAAAGGGACGACCAACCAAAGCCCTGCCTGGGAAGAGTTTCTCATAGTCGGCGTTAACGCGGTCAAATACATGATCCTCGCCGATCCATGTCGCCATCGCCGCCGGTGACTTCTCGAAGATCTGATCGAGCTGGGCGATTTCGTTTGCTAGTCGAATCTCGATCATCTTTCGCCACGTGATATCGAGACTCGTTCCAAAAAAACGAATCGGAGTTCCTCCAGCGTCGTATAGAACGTGACCCTGGACTTCTAACCAAAGAATTCGGCCATCCCGTCGCTGTATTCGGTACTCAGCTCGATAAGCAGTTTTGTTCCTCATCGCATCTTCGATCAGCGAATGAACTCGGGCACGATCTTCTTCGACGATAAGTAGAAACGCTTCGCTCAGAGGCGTGCCGTCTTCAAGACCCCAGTCTTCTTTAAAGCGATCACTGAACGTGATGCGATCTTGCGGAATATCCCAATCGTAGAACCCAATCTTTGCGAGACTCACGGCCTGACTCAGAAGCTTTTCTGCTTTCAGCGCTCGGTCTTTCGTCTCTCTGAGAACTTGATCGATTTCGAAACGCTCAGTGACGTCAAACACTGTGGCGACGACACCGAAGATCTCGCCATCGGAAAGGCGTAGAGGATTGTAGCTGAACGTTGCTCGGAAGGTTCTCATCGAGCCATCGGCTTGGCGGAAGGTGAGCTCAGCTGCTTCGACGTGATAAGGTTCACCCGTTTCATAGACGTGGGTCAGCAGCTCGATAATACCCTGACTCTCGGCCTCCGGAACCGCCTCACGAACGGTTTTTCCAACTAGATCGGTTCGTCCACCAAAAAAATGATCGTGAGCTTTGTTCGTGAAGGTGTAAAGAAACTCCGGCCCCTCCAGAATCGTAACTCCGATCGGAATGGACGAAAGAGACGATTTTAGTTTGCTGCGAACCAATTCGATCTCGTTTCGCTGCAAAACTTTTTGAGTGACATCGACGGCAGATGCGAGGACTCCCTCAATTTTTCCTTTTGGGTCGCGAAGCGCGGAATGAATCAGATCGAGATAAAGCGTCTTTGTCGCGCCGTTGGGAAGATTCATTGTAAACGGCGTTTCGTGAGCGGAATAAGTCTCGCCCGTTCGGAAAACTTGATCGAGAAGATCCTCAAAGCCCTGTTCAACGGCTTCGGGAAGGGCTTCTGCGACCGTTTGACCGATTGGATCTTTGTTCGGAAAGAAGAGTTTTCGGAATGGTTCGTTGATATAGGAGTAGAAGTGTTCTTCTCCCGCTAGCATTCCGATCGGCTGCGGAGATTGCTCAAAAACTTGAATCATCTTTTGATGTTCGTTGTCTGCTCTCTCGATTGATTCATCTCGAGATCGTTCTAGGTCATGCTGTTTTTCAATTGATCTCTCGAGAGTAGATCTGTCCGCCCGTGCCTCGATGAGCAACATCAATTGATCGGCGAGCGCTCGCAAACCTTCGGCCTGTTCGGGCGAAAGTTCCCTAGGTCTGCGGTCAATCACGCAGAGGGTGCCAAGAGCGTGTCCATCTGAGGTTCGCAGAGGAGCCCCGGCATAAAACCTGATTTTCGGATCACCCGTGACTAATGGATTCTCTTGAAAGCGCGTATCGACACTTGCGTCAAAAACTTGAAGCAATTCTTCGTTAGTCTGGATGGCGTGATTGCAGAAGGCCACGTCGCGACCGGTTTCGTTCGCATCGAGACCAATTTTAGATTTGAACCATTGACGGTCTTTATCCAATAGAGAAATGAGAGCGATTGGTGTACCGCAAATAATCGAGGCGAGTTTCGTCAAGTTGTCGTAAGCGCGCTCGGGCAGTGTATCGAGAAGCCCTGATGCTTGAACAGCTCTCAAACGTTCGGCTTCACCGTGACGATCCGACATTTCAAAAAGATCCCGTTGGATGTTTGGCGGAATCTAGCACGAGCTTCTTTTGAGCAATGAATGATTTTTTTTCGGGCGGAAGTTGATGCGTGTCCGACGAAGCGATCTGACGCCGAGCTATTCACCAATTGCTGGAATCAAGAAACATCGAGAAGAAGCGTCTCGAAAATTCGAGTTAAACACTTTGCTTTGTTGAAATCCAGATCATCAACGTGCGCTAATGATCTGGATCGGATCTCGTAACTTGAAAGTCCTCGGGTCGTTATACAGGTTGCGATTCGAAGTAGCGTGCGTCAGCACGATCATCAACTACGAGGGGCTTGCGCGAGTTCGTGCGCGCACCCAAGGCGCCACCGACGATAGCTGCGATCGCTCCAAACGCCACGAGAAGAACGATTGTCCATCCAGTCGCTTGCAGTGCACTAGCTGTTGCTTCTTTAGCCTGTACAAGAGCCTGGTCAACCTGGACTTTTGCGGCAGCAATCCGTTGATTCGCTTCTTCCGGAGAAATTCCAGTTTGGCGAGCGAGATAGTTTTGAGCCGCTTCGGTATCACCGCGTACGAGACGGCTCGCAACGCCTGTGACAACGGCTTGAATGCGATCAGGTTGAATGTTGGCGTTTCCGAGAGCGTCTTCTGCAATCTCATTGACGATCGAACTCTGGCTTGCAGCAGCTACGCTTGCGCCTGCAGCCACGGCAGTGCCACCGACGACACGGCCTGTAAGGCGTCCCGCAGCTCCGAGAACGGAGAATGATTGCCAAAGCATCGCGCCGAAGAAGAGCGAAGCGATGATAATCGCTTGTGCCGAGCCAATTCGGGTATTTCGAAACTTCGAAACGCGAGCCGCAAAGTAGCTACCTGCGAACAACGATACGACGGACGAAACCAGGAACCAGATGCCGGCGAATTTACCAGCTCCCGAGAGACTTGTCTCTTCATCGAGATTCACACCACCAAAAGCCATTCCGAGCGCGAGCAAGAAAACAAGCGTGAGGAATGTGACGAGCGAACCAGCGAGGATTGAGCGCCAGCTGATCAACGGGTGCTCGCTCGAAAGACTTACATGATTAGCATCAGAGACTGTGTAGGCTGCCATTTTTTTCTCCCTGTTAAATGGACATGGTTTGACTGCAGAACGTTTATTCCAGTTTCAACGTCTCATTCGCGCCAGGGATCGAACGACTGCTGATAACGATCTTTCAAGCCGCAGCGATTTCACCTAGGTACAAAGCGGCTTGCTCGACTTTTTTACGTCTTCAACGCAAGCGACGGACGAATGCAAACAACCTATGTTCGCAATCGAAAATTCGCTATCGGAGTCACGAGTTCTGCGGGAATCTAATAAGATGAGTTGGATGCGAAACACAGATTGTAAACACTTGCGTCCTCGCGACTCATGGCAACTCAGTTTATGAAGTCATGTTCTCTTCCAAGAATGAATCTCTTCTCGTGAGCTCATCAAACAGATTCTAGAGTTATGAGGTGACTCGTTTCTTGATGAATGTGCGAGATCAATTCAATAAAATCTGAAGTGCAAAAGATTCCGAAATCTATCCTGGTAATGGAGCAGCGGTGTGAACGCAGATGTCGACAAGTTCTTAAAGTCTTCAAAGACCTGGCAAAAAGAAATGATCAAGCTACGCGCCGCCTTATTGAAGACGAAGCTAGATGAAGGATTTAAATGGCGACTTCCGTGTTACGGTTTTAACGAGAGTAACGTTGTTATCATCCAGCCGTTTAAAGGCTGTCTGGGGTTGATGTTCTTCAAAGGTTCACTGCTTAAGGATCCTAAAAAGCTGCTTGTCGAGAACGGACCAAACTCTCAAGCGGCAAAACGGCTTGAGTTCAGATCAGAACAAGAAGTCACTAAGCTGAAAACTACGATTCAAGCGTTCGTCAAAGAAGCGATCACACTTGAGGAGACAGGTAAGAAAGTCGAACTCAAAAAGAAGCCTCAGGTACTGCCCGAAGAGCTTAAGAAAGCCTTTGGGAAGACGCCGAAGTTGAAGAAAGCTTTCGAATCACTGACACCAGGTCGTCAGCGTGCGTATGTTCTCCATTTCTCAAGCGCCAAGCAATCGGCGACGCGCGCGAGCCGCATCGAGAAGTGTGTGCCCCGGATCCTCGCAGGCAAAGGCCTCACAGACCGCTAGCTCTGTGGCTGAACTAACTTCAGGATCGTTTCGGTAAGGGTCGCACTTTGGACAGGCTTCGTTACGTGCGCGTTTGCTCCGGCCTCAATACACTTTGCCCGTTCTTCCGCCATGGCATGAGCTGTCAGTGCAATGATTGGAGTTTGAAGTCCCATTCCGCGAAGGACCTGGGTGGCTTGATTGCCGTCCATTACCGGCATTTGAACGTCCATGAGAATAATATCAAAGTTCCCTTTAGAGGCTAATGAAACAGCTTCCGAGCCGTCACGTGCCTCCGTGACCTTGGCGCCTCGCTTAGCGAGGATTCTGACGAGGAGCTTTCGGTTGTCTTCGGAATCGTCGACCAAAAGAATTCTGATTTCGTCCAATACTTCTTTCATCGTGCGCTCGTCCGCCCTCTCGCTGCGGTTTTGAGCCGACTTTGCAGAGTCGGCTGGTGTATAGGGGAGCGTGATTTGGAACACGCTACCTACCTGGGGTTGGCTGGAGACTAATCGAATATCACCACGAAGCGCTTGCGCTAAACGTTTTGAAAGAGCGAGTCCTAATCCTGTTCCTCCAAAGCGTCTGGTACGTGAGCTATCGACTTGATTGAAGGGCTGGAACAAATGAGTTTGCAGCTCTGATGAGATTCCGATTCCAGTATCGTGCACGGAAATGCGAAGTTCATTTTCGACCATCTCTGTCGTGACCCGAACTTCTCCCTGCGCCGTGAACTTGACGGCATTCCCAACTAAGTTGATCAACACTTGCCGCAATCTCGTTGCGTCGGTCTCGATGTTAGCTTGAGTCTCCGCAACCGGTTCAACGACGAGTTGAACTTTCCGTTTTGCGACTTCAACTTTGAAGAGGATAGCCACTTCATTCAGGAGCTCATTTAAGTCGGTCGGAGCAAGCTCGAGCTGCAGACGGCCTGCCTCGATTTTTGAAAGATCCAGGATGTCATCGATAATTCGCATCAGCGCTTGTCCGCTGCGGGACATGATTTCCAAATATTCGTTCGCTTCTTCAGCCGAAAGATTTCGATCTTTGAGGAGTTCACTAAATCCTAAGACTGCCCCGAGGGGAGTACGAATTTCATGAGACATATTCGCTAAGAAAGCGCTCTTTAAGCGGTTGGATTCTTCGGCCGCATCCCGGGCGGCTCTGAGCTGTTCTTCCGAGTGGATGATCTCACTCACGTCTTGGTGGATGAGAACGACTTCGCGGACTCTGCCGTCTTCATCGAGAATCGGCTCGATAAAACCTTCGACCCAACGAGCGCGCCCGATCGCCACCATCTCGGTTGGCTCATACCGTATCGCAGGAATTTTCGTTCCTTTACCGGCAAATCCTTCGAGGATGTAAGGCATGATGCCTTTTTCAACCAACTGCTGATCTTGCAGAATATTGTAACCATTCAAGATGAAGTTGGTTACGAAATCATCCTTCGTGCCCCAAAGCTTTTTCCAGGCGGCATTTACCTGAAGCGTGCGACCATCGACACTGAGGAGCTGCACGCTAAGTGGAGACTGCTCGAAAAGCGTTCGGAACCTTTTTTCTGAATCAGAAAGAGCGCGCAACTGTTCAGCGGTTGCTTTTCTCATCTCGGTCACGTCACGCATCGAGATCACGGCGCCAAGTTTTTTTCCAGTCTCATCAAAAACCGCCTGGCCGTTGCAAAGAACGATTCTTCGTTGATCTCCAGCACCAACGACAATTTCCACGTTATGGATGGTCTCTCCAGAGAGTGCCCTAAAGAGCGGAACTTCTTCCATCGCAAGGGGCCTGACACCGTCTTTGTGAAAGAGGCGGTAGTGGCGTGCCCACTCGGATGCCGGGACCGGAATGTCTGGTAAACCGTGCACGGCGCGAGCCGCCCGATTAAAATGCATCTGATTGCCACTGGCATCACAGGCGACAACGGGATCGCTGAGATTTTCAAGCAAGGCATTTGTTAGCTCGAGAGAGCCGCCTGCGCCAGAGCGTAAGGGAAAATTCATTCACCGAGCTTATAGAGAATTTTCGCTAAAGTCAGCAGAGAGTCGCGCTTTAGGCAGAAACCGATTCGATATGGCGTTTGAAATTCTTGTACATGGAATCGAAGATCTTTCGGTCACTGAGAGCTTTACCCATGGCGAAGGTGCCTTCCTGGAAGGTCACGATAAACTCAGCTAGCTCCCGCGTATCAACATCTTTGCGCAAGTGTCCTGACTCCTGCGCTCGATCAAGATGTTCTTTCGTCTTTTCGATCCAGTCATTCAACACAGCTTTGGTCTTTGCCTTGATCGACTCATCGGAAGCAGACATTTCTTGAGTCAGATTATTAAGCGGACAGCCCAGCGTGACGAGTTCATCGGGCCAATTTTCAAAAGTATTTCGAAACGCTTTGAGCATACCTTGCAGAGGATTCTTGTAAGCCGCCAAAGGTTTGATCCAGCGCTCAAGAATTCCGGTATGCACGATTTCGTCGATAATGGCGTAGGCAACGTGATTTTTGGTCGGGAAGTAGTGGAAGAAGGCACCGATTGTGACGTCAGCCTTCGAAGCAAGTTCGCGAACGCCGACGCCGTTGAATCCGTGGCGATAGATTTCAAGGAAAGCGGCATTCAGTATATGCGCTCTCGTTTTTTCTGGGTCTCGAACTCTGGGCTTGGCCATAAAAATAACATATCATCTGATATCTAATGAATCCAATAGTTTATCGATTTGAGACGAGCTCGTTCACAAATTCCTCTTTATTACATATCAAGTGATATGTAATGCTGCCGATAGATCTTATAAATCACTCATTGAAAGGAAAGCGTATGGCCGAATCGCAGAAATCAAAAGGTGCACTCTGGACGGGGCGGATCCTTAGCGGTCTGGCTATTCTCTTTCTCCTCTTTGACGGAGTCATGAAGTTCTTCATGGATAAACTTCCGCCCGAGGCTCTCGAAGCAGGTGCGGCGCTTCAATGGCCAATTGAGAAGATGCCCATTGTCGGCACTCTCTTGCTGATCTCTTTGGTGATCCACGTCATCCCGAGAACCGCGGTGCTCGGAGCCATTCTGCTGACTGGCTACTTAGGTGGAGCGATCGCGAGCCATGTCCGTGTTGGAAATCCCATGTTCTCGCATACGCTTTTTCCGGTCTACGTTGCGATTCTGATTTGGCTCGGGCTTTACTTGCGTGATTCGCGCGTTCGCCTGCTTTTGCAGCCATCAAAATAATCTGCCGAACCCAAATTAAGGAGAAGTTACATGCTTAAAATCAACCCGAAACTCGATCTCGTCCTTGAGCGCACAACCGACGTGGCACCTGAAAAGATTTGGAAAGCCCTCACGAATCCTGAGGAGTTGAAGAAGTGGTTCTGCCCTCGACCTTGGAAAGTTGTTCGCGCCGAGATCGATGCGCGTCCAGGCGGTATTTTCCTTACAGAGATGCAAGGACCGAATGGAGAAGCACCAGGCGCCGAAGCTGGTTGCTATCTTGAAGTTGTTCCAAACCGAAAGCTTGTGTGGACCTCTGCTTTAGGACCGGGTTTCCGTCCAAATCCGCGCACACCCAGCCCTGAGCAATTTCAAATGTCGGCAATCATTATGCTCGAGCCTCATGGAAAAGGTACGAAGTACACGGCCATTGCGCTTCACAGTGATGAGGCGAGCCGCACAGCGCACGAACAAATGGGTTTCGAGCAGGGCTGGGGCATCGCATTTGATCAAATGGTTGAACTCATCAAATCTTGGAAGTAATCGAGTCTGAGCGAGGGAGATATTTCTCTCCCTCTCGCTTTCGGAGGGAGCAACGGTGAGCATTCAGACTTCTGCCCTCGATACGTTGAGATCGCTCCGATCGCTCGCTTATCGTACAGATCTTTCCATTCTCGCTTTCAAGGGTCGGCTCGAAGAACGCGCCGATTATTTCGTCGCCGAATCGCCGCAGAACCCTACTTACTTTTGGGGCAACCTGCTCGTAATGAAAAGGCCCCCTCAGCAGGGTGATTATGAGAAGTGGATCAAGCACTTCGAGATGGAGTTTCGCCATCAGCCTCTCATTAAACACATGACATTTGGTTGGGACTCAACGGATGCGTCGGATGGCGAAGCCAAGACATTTTTGGAAAATGGTTTTGAGTTCGAAAGATCTGTCGTTTTGACAATGACGCAAGACCAACTCGTTACGCCCAAACATGCCGTCGCAAGGCTGGTCATCAGGCCATTGCACTCGGATGAAGATTGGGAAGCCGCGATTCACAACCAAGTGGCTTCTGAGCTTAAAGACTTCAAGCTCGAGTCCTACGTGCCTTTTAAGCGAGCGCAATTTCAAAAGTACCGCGCGATGGCCGAATCTGGTTTGGGCAAATGGTTTGGCGCTTTTGTTGACGACAGACTAGTTGCCGATTGCGGTGTGTACGAGTTCGACGGCATAGCTCGTTACCAAGCTGTCGGAACTCATCCCGAGTTTCGTCGCCGTGGAATTTGCGGAAACCTCGTATATGAAACAGCCAAGTACGCGTACGAAAATCTCATGGCGTCAAAGCTTGTAATGGTGGCTGATCCTGAATACCACGCAGCCAAAGTCTATGAATCAGTAGGCTTCAAGCCGACGGAGAAATCGATCGGCCTCTGTAGATATCCGAAGAAGGAGTGGACTACGTGAGCCAGCCCCGAGAGGATTCAGTCAGCGTCTATCCAGCTTTGCATATCAGTCAGTCGATTCGGAAAACTCCTGAAGAAGTTTACGCTTTTGCTTCGGATCCGCAAAATCTTCCTCGCTGGGCTGCAGGGCTTAGCGGTGCGACGATTGTTCGTTCAGGTGATTCTTGGCTTTGTCAGTCACCGATGGGTGACGTGAAGGTTAAGTTTGCAGACGGAAATTCCTTTGGCGTCATGGACCACGACGTGACTCTCCCGAGTGGTGAAGTGAACCACAATCCATTTCGAGTCGTCGCTAACAGCAAGGGGAGTGAGGTCGTCTTCACTCTTTTTAGGCTTCCACGAATGAACGATGATGATTTCGCACACGATGCGGATTTGATCCGGAAGGATCTCGAAACGCTAAGATCGTTGCTGGAGGTCTCCTCCCGCTCGTGATCTTCGCTCTGGCTCGACCTCAGCTAAGTTGGTGGAGCTCGACGGTTTTTCGTGCTGGCAGTAAAAGTCAGCACTCAAAACGGGAGCGAGAGATGGAAATCGAACGCACGCCAACTTCAACGCAAGCTCTTTCCGCAGAGACAGGTTTAGTTCAACTCGCTGTCGAGAAGCTTTATCGCGATGGCATTGCGGCACGTCGTGGAGCCTTCAGCCAAGCGTGGGTGCAGAATCTACGCAACGACATCATGAAGATTTTTTGGGAAAGCATTCAGCGTCCCGGAGGCGCCATTGGTCGCGGTCCTCGGCGATGGTATGTCGAAGTTCAGCCCGAGATGATCTCAGGATTCGTGGAGCTGACGACTCATCCCTGGTTCCTCGCGATGAGTGAAGCTGTTTTAGGCCCGGACTTCGAGATCGTTGAGATTGGCTTTGATATACCGTTTGAAGGCGCTCAGTATCAGCCTTGGCATCGGGACTTTCCATCACCGAAAGAGTCTTACGAAGAGAGACGAATCACCTCTCTTGCGTTCAATATGACTGCGGTCGATGTAACTGCCGAAATGGGTCCATTTGAAATTGCGTTAGGAACTCAGTGGGATGATGGGAGGAGCTGGAAGCACGAGATGTTTCCACCGCGCGATCTCTCACCTCGATTTGCGGAGCGCGCGATTCGGACTTTTCCGAAGATGGGTGATCTCTCGTGCCGCTCAGCGCTGACGATTCATCGCGGAACAGCTCATGCTTCTATGGTTCCACGCCCAGTATTGGTTGTCGGCGTTGATGCACCTGGAGCTGGACACGCGGCCCTTCACGATATGCAAGTGACGAAAGCATTTTATGAATCGCTTCCTGACGTTCTCAAGAAGCATCTAGTTTGTCGAGTTGTGGAGAAACCGGAGCCCATCACGCAAAAGCACGATATCGAAGGTCTCGTGATGGGCGTCGATAAGGACTATTAAGCCTATCGAGCTTTCATCTCGATTTTTACGTCCTTGCTACCAACAGCAACGGGATTTGTCTGCGTTCCTTCAGGGCCCGTTTTATCCATCGCATCTCCTGTTGGGGAGTATCGAGCCGTGATGAGGTACGAACCTGTGAAAGGTGTGCCGGGCATCATCGCGTTTTTCTCGCTGAGCGTGAACTTGAAAGGAAACTTTGGATCCGCCACGCGCAAAACCGCAACGGGCATCGGTTTGCCGGTCTCTTTCGCCATAACGAAGAGCGCACCACCTGGTTTGATCGTAGCGCCTTTGGCGACCGTGATTTCTCCCGAGATTTCACTCGGTGCCGCTTGGGCAAGAGTTGCGAAGGCGAGAAATGCTGCAATCAAGGTCGAGCGAATCATGAAGACTCCTTTATCGTGGAAGGTTTCTCAGAATGAATTGGCCCGACTCGAGCTAAAAAGCAACTCCTTCGAAGAGATTCACACATGGCAAAGCGGTTGCCATGTGTGAATTGATTCGCCCTATGAGGTGTGGTGACGTAGAGACCTAAACGGGGGCCGAAATGAAGAAGATAGATCAGCCGTTTGTCCACGAAGATCCCTTCTTGCAAGGCGCTGTTCGAGAGCTTATCGAAAAATACAAATGCCATACCGTTTTGCTGTACGGCTCGCGAGCCAGAGGGGATGCGACCCTCAAGAGCGATTACGATCTCGCCGGAATCAGAAAACATGGCCGGAAGATTCGAGTGGCGGAGAAGCGAAATGGCAAATTCCTTGATGTCTTCATTTTCCCGGAGATCGACCTCAAGCGCATCGACGATCAGCATTTCTACATGAAGGAAGCCTTGGTCCTTTTTGAAAAGGATAAGTTCGGGACTCAACTCATGGCGAAGCTCCGCCGTGCTCTCAAGAAACCCCATCAACCCTTGCCGGCTGACGAAATCGAAGCGCGAAAGATTTGGGCGTACAAGATGTTAGAAAGAGCTGAAGCCGACGATTTGGAAGCCAAGTATCGTAGATCGTGGCTCCACGAAGCGCTCTTGTATGAGTACTTCAATCTGAGAAAAGCGAGATATTGGGGGTCAAAAGAGAGCTTCGCTTGGTTGAAGCGAAATGATCCCGCAACTTACCGTCTCTACGATCGAGTTCTTAGCCAACCTACGGATCTAAAGCTCTTAAAAAAACTTGTCGATCGAGTTGTTACGGTGAAGTGAATTCTCGACTTCGCAACCGGGAGCATTTTTTGCGTATAGCAATAGCGGGCACTCACTCAACGGGGAAGTCGACTCTTGCCGAAGAGCTTCAGTCCAAACTCAAAGACTACGAGTTATTCGAGGAGCCTTATCATCGGATGGTTGAAGAAGGTTATGACTTCCCCGAAGTTCCTACGGTGGAAGATTTCTTCGAACAGTTAAAAGTCTGGCATTCATCGATCAAAGAAAGTCGAGGGGACACGATCTTCGATCGATCTCCTCTCGACTTCTTAGCGTACGCTCTTAGTCTTCGGCCTCGCGAAAGCTTTGATAAACAAGAGTGGATTGAACTGTGCGAAGAGGCACTCGCTGATGTAGACGCGATCATTCTTTGCCCCGTAGAAGATCCTGATCGTATCGGTGCGGTTTCGAGGGAAGGCCGTAAGCTTCGAGCCCGCGTCGACCAAATCCTCAAAGAATTTCTTCTCGATGACACCCTTGGACTCCTGAGCCATCTTGTGGTGATTGAGGTCACTGGTTCCATCGATCAACGTGTGAACAAAACACTCCAGGCCTTGAGTTAGGATTAATTCATAGGTCCAGACCCATTCTCAAGTTCCGTTCATCACCTTTTCATCTGTGATCTTTAGCTGAGATCCACGCTCAATCGATTGCTGAAGGACCAATCCCTCGGCAATCTGAAGGAAGTGATCAGCTAACGTTTCAAAGGAATGAACATGAGCTGCGTTCGAATTACAGAGTCTCCGGGTCAGCGGATTTGCCCTTTGATCCGAGCTTTCTTGCAGAGGGCGTTTCAGAAGAAGGTCTAGTAGACATCTTCAATCAGGTTCTGGAAAGCTCAAGATCTGTTTCACAAGGTCCTCAAGCTGGCGCGATCGGCTCATTGCCAAGCTTCGACCTACGCTCAAGACGATGCGATCTTGCGGACAGAAACGAAAGCAAGACTGCGTGCTGATGCGCCAGATCGTCTCGGGTTTGCGACGAGCGAGTTCCGCGTGAAGCTTTTCGATGAGTTCATTGAGTTCATCGCGGCTCAATGAACTTCGAGTGGTGCATCCAGAGCAGATCGTGATTTCTTTTTCGCGAGCGATCATCATTTCTCAACTGGCAAATTCATGAGTGGCGCATATAAATGCGGAACGCTAGAAGCGCGAAGCCAAGTAGAATCCTAAATTGAATGCGAAATGGATCATCATTGCACCTGTTACCGAATTGTAGCGGTAGACAAAGTATCCACAAGCGACACCAAGGGCGAGCGTATATGCGGTTTGGTAGATGATAAAGCTGTGGATAACGGGCGGAACAAACCAAATGGCGTGAAGGTGGGAATATGAAAAGAGAAAAGCAGTGAAGATCAGCGCCAGCCACGCACGTCCGGTTAGAGCTTGAACAGGCTGCCAAAGGAGGAATCTGAAAATGAGTTCCTCTAAAATGGGCGCGACGAGAAGTAAAAAGAGGACTGTTTCTGTTCCCACAAGATCAAAGGGGATCGGCACGCCCGAATACCCAGCCGCGATGAAAATTCCGTAACCGGCTGCGAGTGCTAGTGGGAAGTAGTAAAACGCTGCTCGAGGTAGTTTGAACGCCCGAAGAGATGGACGCCCAACGATACCGAGCGCGATGATCACGAATCCAACTTCCATTAGATACGCAGCGTATGGCCCTAGCGCATCAAGCTGCCGCGTAAAACCAAAACGAAGAACTAAATAGATTAGGGCGAGAGTGGCGATCGAGTAGCTACGTGCATGGGTGTTTGGCTTCATGATCCTCTTTGTATTCGGGCTCTTCGATTAGCGACAGCGAATCTCTGGTATTGTTCTTCAAGACTGGATCCATCTGACAAATAGTCTGCAGATTCAAAACAGCTGGGGTGCGAGAGTCCGTACGGTTGCTCTCTTCCTCGCCGCGAAATTTTATTATTTAGCGAGCTGGGTTTCGCTACCGAGCTCGTTAAGGATTTACGCAACTTTGGAGATCGGCTTACGAACGTTTCTTACCCGGCTTTCCGGCAAACTTAGATTTTGGTCTGCCACCTGGTCGACCTCCGGGACCGGGTTTGGACCCGGGCCGGGAGGAAGATTTCTTTTCCGCTTTATCGAAAGATCGCGCGCCGCCGGTTTTACCTTTGTTTGCGAAGCGCGGCTTCTCACCAGATCGTACGCCGGAAGGTTGTCGAGTGCGTGGAGGATTTTTCACCTCACGACCCTCAAGCTTTGCCATCAGCGGCTCATCCCTTTCTGTCACGAGATTCACCACAAGGCCTGACCGACCAGCGCGTGCCGTGCGACCCACGCGGTGCAGGTAATTATCCATCTGCTGAGGAAGGTGATAGTTGATCACTCGGCTCACGTTTTCAATATCTAGACCTCGGCCCGCGACGTCTGTCGCTACGAGGATATCGATATCGCCATCGCGGAAGCGCTTGTAGTTTTTGCGACGCTCGTTCTTATCCATCTCGCCGCGGTAGAGGGCGCATGCGTAACCATTTGCCGCGAGATCTTTTGCGATCTTGTCGCACTGCTCTCGCGTATTCGCGAAGATGAGCGTTCCGCCTTCAACAGGTGTAGCGAGAATTTTCTCTAGCACCGGCCAGCGCTTGCCGTCGGTGACGGTCATGTTCTTTGTCACCAGAGTTTTAACAACTTTGCCGCTGCCAGCGCTTTTGATGACGTTGGCTTTTGCGAAAAGCGTATCCATCAACTCCTGAACTCGAGGGGAGATCGTTGCCGAAAACAATCCGAGTTGGAGTTCTTCCGGGCAGGACTCGGCGATAAAGTCAGAATCGGCTTTGAATCCTTCATCCATCATCTGATCGGCTTCATCGAAAATCAGCATGCGCACGTCATCAAGGTGAATCAGCTCTGCCTTCAAGAGCTGAACTAAACGACCGGGAGTCGCGAGAAGAATCTCGAAAACGCCCGCGACGTTTCGGCGGGCTTGATCCAACGCCATTCCGCCAAGAGCTGTCCGAACTCGAAGACGCGTGTCGTGAGTGAGAGTCTTAAAGACTTTTGCGATCTGCTCACCGAGTTCACGTGTCGGAACCATGATCACGGCTCGGGGAGTGCTGTCATCGAGAACGGGATCGTAGGTATTCTCAAGCTCTTTCAGTTGGTGAAGAAGAGGCAACGCGTAGGCGAGAGTCTTTCCGCTGCCGGTCTCCGAGATGCCGACGACGGATTCGCCATTCATCATGAGCGGAATCACCTTGGCTTGGATCTCGGTCGGTTTCGATAAATTCTTATCGTCGAGGGTTTTCTGAAGGGAAGGGAGCAAGTCGAATTCGGAAAAGGATTTCATGGCGCGATCATTTACCATAACTCACCTGCTGTCGAGAACGATTGAATGGGGTGAAAAACTTCGCGAGCCCGGAAATGCAACCGAGCCGCGCTAAGAGCGGCTCGGAGCAGGGACTTCAAGTCTGAGGCGGAAGGATTACTTCGCCTGGAGGTCAGAAAGCTTCGGGGGAAGGATGCGGTCTTTCTTCTCAGCGTAACGGATACGAACGTAACCGTTGTTGATCTTTTTAGCCGCGATCTTCGTAGCTTCGTAAGTGGCGCGAACAAACTCATCCGTCATTGAACCATCGGCGTTAACCGCTTTGATGCGCTTTGAAGGATTTTTGTTCCACTCTTTGTGTTGGCGGTAAACCGAGAGCGCTACTTCACGGAGGATGTGCGCACCCGCGATCGCTGGGTCAAAGCTTCCGAAGACTTTCTCGATGTTTTCGGGACGGTAAACGTTGTCGAGTTTTCCGTGGAAGTCTTTGCGAGCTTGGTAAACTTCGTCATCCGCTAGAGCTACGACTTGGTAGCGGCCGCCGATGTTGCGAACGATACCGTGGCCATCGCCTTCGATACAGTCGGGGATGATGAGTTTCATCTTATCCGTACAAGCAACCGACGAGTCTTGAACCAAGTGGAACACGCCGCCCAAGTTGCTCAGTGCATCGATGTAGCGGAAGTTCGACTTATGGCGGTTACGATCCGATACGAACACGCTTGAGCCGAGTTTCTTGCGGAGATCCGTCATGCGGCCCCAGAACGTTTTGCTCTGCTCGAGTTCTGCGTTTTCGGTTTCAGCTACAACCGTGTCGAGAAGACCTTGGATCGCAACCGAGATCGAGTGATAAGCGTAGTGCTCTGTGATGCGATCGAACGTCTGGTCCTGCGTGATGGGGTGGTAAGCATCTTTCGATGTCACCATCATGCTGTGACGGAAGTTCGTCGAAGAATATCCAGTCGCTGCATCCCAAACAACCGAGTGGTCGCCGTGCATCTGAGCTTCTGTTAGATCGCCGTACTCGTTGTGCTCGTGAGTGCCGATCTTCACGCTCATGTCGGTCGTCGTTTCACCGGTATATCGGGCTGCTAAGAAGCCTGCAGCTGTCGACATCAAGAAGTTCCCTTCTAGATCGACGTTGGTGTTCACTTCGTTCAACCAGTTGCCGAACACGGTCGTTTGGAAGGCATAGCCATTCTTATTCGCGAAATCTTCGAGATTCGCTTCACCGTAGACGAGCATGAGAGCGTCACGGAGTTCTGTATCGCCCTTATCGGCGCGCTTTTTAGCTTCGTGAGCGACGAGTTGGAACGCACGGAAAGTTGCGAGCGGGTGGCCGCTGCTAACTTGCATGTTGCCGAAGTCAGTGACGTGCATGATCGTCTTGCCGTTCCAGTCGTAGGCTTGAGCTTGAAGCGGGCCGCCGATCGCAATCATCGTAGCGAGAAGAGCATTCATGATACGCATGGTTCAATCCTTCTAGCGACATTGGTGAATCTGGCAGCTTTGTTTCGTCTTCTGCTCAGAGGTCGTCGCAAACACTTTGTACCTAGAGCACTAACTGTGCCCGCCCTCCGGAAGCATGAAGCTCGGGGTTCGCTATCAACTCCCGCGACACCTGCGTGCCCAAAATTGCCCGTTAGTACCAGTTTCCTTTTGCAGAAGCGACGTGTCGGGATCGGAGCGACAGACGCCCGACGTTGACCGCTATTTGATCCTTAAGTGAGACTCTAGAAATGATTGAAGTCGAAGTATGGTCAGATTTTGCTTGTCCCTTTTGCGCGATTGGGAAACGCCAGTTTGATCTGGCTCTTCAAAAGTACCCACAGAAGGACAACGTGAAAGTCACTTTCAAGAGTTTCGAGCTCGATCCCAATTCCCCAAAGAGTCAAACCGAGAAGATTACGGAAATTCTCTCCAAGAAGTACGGGCAGACGCTCGAATGGGCTCAGAAAGCAAACGAGCGAGTCACGAAGATGGCGGCCGATTGCGGAATGACATTTCATATGGAGAAGATCGTTCCGACTAACTCATTCGATGCTCACCGCTTAGCGCATTTAGGAGCGTCGAAGGGACTTCAGACTCAGATCCAGGATCGCCTATTTCAAGCTTACTTCACCGAAGGTAAGGACATCGCGAAAGTCGAAGTTCTCGCAGATCTGGGAGCGGCTGCAGGACTTTCCAGAGACGAGATCCACCAAATGTTGATGACGGATCAGTTCATCGATGAGGTCCGAAGCGATGAAGCCGAAGCTCGACAGCTGGGAATCCAAGGTGTCCCGTTTTTCATCTTCAACCGCCGCTTAGGTGTTTCGGGCGCTCAGCCCATAGATGTCTTTCTTCAGGCCTTTGATGAGGCTTTGAAGCCCGCTCCTTGAAACGAACCAACGGAAGGCAAAAAATGATTTGGAAGTCTCTTATCGCGGTCATCGTAGTTCTGGCCCTTGTCGTAGGTGTGAGTCTCCAAACGCGCTCAACAGCTCGCGTGGAGCATACATTGCCTGCGCCAGTCGCCAAGGTCTGGACGACGTGGAACGATCCCGAGTCGATGAAGCAGTGGTGGGGCCCTGATGGATACAGCGCGCCGGTCGTGAAAAACGACCTGAAGGTTGGGGGCAAATATCTACTCGCGATGAAATCTCCTGGTGGAGAAGTCAGCTACAACGCTGGAACGTATACGGAAGTCGTCGAGCATCAAAAGATCGTCTCAGATCTGGTCTTCTCCGACGAAAATGGAAACGCGCTAGCCGGAAATCAAATTCCAGTGCCGGGCAATTGGCCGGACACCGTAAAGATGACCGTTCTATTCAAAGATCTAGACGGCACGAGGACTCACGTCTCGATCACCGAAGAAGGAATCCCGCTCATCATGAAGCTCTTTGCGCAGCTGGGCTGGAAGCAGCAATTCGGCAAGCTTGAAAAGATCCTCGCTCAATAGTCCCCATCGTTGATGGTGTCTCATTCAGAGACACCTCTGAATCCGAAGTCCCGGAGAAAAATACGCCCCAAACATGTCACTCAGCTTCGGGCGATTCGTTTGTCAAACTGACTTCGGATCGTGAACGGACTGAGAAAGGGGATTCAGTATGGGACTTGGTTGGCGAATCAAAATGAATGCGGCGTTGGTAGTCCTCGTGACGATGATCGGCGGTTCGGCTGCGCATGCGGCGGAGTCACTCGCAACATCCATGGTTGTAAATGCGGGAACGTCGAGCGGAAATCGCTCTGCTCTCACTCGTGCCGGCGAGGGGCAAGTCGTGAACTACTACACGTCCTCGGCGGGAACGACGGTAACTTATGTTTACAGCGCTGCGGGATTGAACACATCATCCCTGGAGCTCATTGCGGCGTTTAGATTGAAACGTGCCGCAGATATTTATGAGTTCACCGCTCGAAATAGTGCGGGCACATTCGAAGTTCTCGGATCTGTCACGGGCTCAACCGTTATGCAGAATCTTCGTTATTCCCTCCGTTCCGCTTTCGTGGTGAACGGACAGATCACGATACGCTTGCGTCTGAAGAGCGGTTGGGGAGATACGGTTTTAGATCAGTTGGTGATTCGAGATGGCGGAATTTCTCCTACGCCGACTCCTGCACCGACGCCGGCGCCTACTCCCGCACCGACTCCGGTACCAACTCCGACACCCGCACCTACGCCAACTCCGACACCCCCATCTACGGGTTACGTCATGCCGCCATCGGGAAAGGTGTTGTGGGATTGGCAGATCGGCGCACCCTCGGATGCTCAAATCTCGACTCCGGCGGGTGTTCGCTTGATGGATATCGACGGCTTTAACACCGCGCCTGCGAAAGTTGCGCAGTTGAAAGCGCAAGGTGTCTATACGGTCTGTTACATCAACGCCGGAAGCTGGGAAAGTTTCCGTCCCGACTCCGATCAATATCCGGATTACTTGAAAATCCACTACGACACGGATTGGGATGAATGGTTCCTCGATGTTCGCGATGTCTTCCGTCCCGACTCAGTGCTTGCGCGAATTCTGCGAGCTCGCATCAAGATGTGTAAAGACAAAGGCTTCGATGCTCTCGAACCCGACAACTTGCAGAACGACGAAAACGCTGGCGGAAAGATCACGCTCCAAGAGCAACTGGACTTCAACGGCTGGCTTGCGGATGTCGCACACGAGCACGGACTCGCGATCTTCCAGAAGAACGGTCCGGACAAAGTTCTCCTCCGCGACCGCACCGGAAAAATGATGGTGGAGAAGTTCGACGGCATCTTGAATGAAGAGTGTCAGCAGTACAACGAGTGTGGACCCCTCGCCGAGTACTCCAAGCGCGGTAAGCTCTCGCTCAATGTCGAGTACGCTCGCGGCCTGACTCAGAACTGTTCGATGTTCAACCAGCTAGGTGTGAACAGTATGAAACGGGATTTACTCCTCGTCGGTCCCTCGCAGAGCGGCTACTTACGCCAAGTCTGCAACTAGGTACCAGTTTCCCTTTGCAGAAGCAGTGAGTCGTGAAGAGGTGGCCTCTACGGGGCTGCCTCTTGTTTTGGGGACGTCTTCCGGAAATCAAGAGTTGGCGGGGAGAACGAGTGTGTAGTGGAGCTAGGTACCTAGTCTGCAACATGGCCGCACATGCCGAGAAAACATGTTCCCATGCATCCTGACTACCGTTACCACTTAGGTGGACGTTCCATTAACAAAGAATGGTTCGAGATTCCGCTCGAAGACGTTTGGTGTCTGTTCGAAGATTACCTTTACCTCGTCACAAAAATTTATGACCTGCAGATTTTTTCGTTCGTGCTGATGTCGAATCACTTCCACATGCTAGCTCAAGCCCCGAACGGTAATTTGAGCGAAGCGATGAGGTACCTGATGCGCGAAACAAGCCGTGAATTTTCGCGGCTCACCGGACGTATCAATCATCTGTGGGGCGGCCGATTCAATCGGACGATTATCACGTGCGATCATCACTTTAACTGCGCGTTCAAGTATGTGTACCGAAATCCCGTGCGCGCAAAGATGTGCGAGCGAGTGGAAGACTACAAGTTCTCAACTCTGCACCGGCTTTTTGGATTTGATCGGCTTTCGATTCCTCTGGTCGAGGACAAACTTCTCTTCACTCCGAACTTCGATGAACAAGCGTTGAAATGGTTGAACGCTCCGACGAATCCCGAACACGACGAAGAAGTGAGACGAGCCTTGAAGCGTACGAAGTTTGAATTCAAGACTTCGCGTAAAACGGGGCGGCCGAGTGAGCTCGAGAAATTAATCTATTAGGTGGGCGGAGGAGAAGCGCCGCTGCTATGGCGACGGTTGTTGCGCGGCGCTTCTGCAAAAGGAAAGTGGTACCTAAATCGTACCTAAATCTCCCGCAGCTTCCGGATCAGCTCTTCAGCTTTGATTGGCTTAGTCAGCAGGTCTGAGTATCCAGCTTCAAGGCATTGATTGCGGATCTCCTGCATCGCGTGTGCGGTCAGTGCAAAGATCGGCTTCGTGAATCCACGTTGGCGCATGAGGCGGGCAGCTGTGTAGCCGTCCATCTCGGGCATCTGGATATCCATCAACACGACGTCGTAGGCGCCGCTCAGGGCTTTTTCCACACCTTCCTCACCGTTCGAAGCAATGTCGATCTCGGCACCTTGTCGCTTTAAGATCCGCGTGATGAGGAGTTGGTTATCCAAAAAGTCTTCAACCAACAAAATTGAGTAGCCATTTAGCGGATTGAGAATTTCGTCTTTCCGCTCCTCTTCCGGGGGCGCAACCGAAGCCTGCTGGTGAACTTGCGTTGCAAGTTGGTTTTGCAGCGTGAGCGCAAAGACGCTCCCGAGCCCGGGCTTGGACGATTCAAGAACGAGATCGCCGCCCAAGGCTTCGGCTAAGCGCTTCGAAAGCGTGAGGCCTAAACCCGTGCCGCCGTACTTTCTCGTGATCGATGCGTCGGCCTGTGTGAACGGTTGGAAAAGCTTTGCCGCGTGCTCGGTGCTAATACCAACGCCGGTATCGACAACCGAGATCTTCACCAAGCCACGGGCATCGCGTTTTGCGTAAACGACAATCGAACCGCGTTCAGTGAATTTGATCGCGTTGCTGATCAAATTTGTAAGGATTTGGCGCAAACGGGTGGGATCAGTTCCGATCACGTCCGACAAAGCAGGTTCCGCATCCCAGTTGAGATCCACGAGCTTGTCTCGCGCTTGCACGCGGAAGCCTGAGCAAACTTCCTCGATGAGGTTGCGCAGAGTGCAGGGAAGAATTTCTGCCTTCAGCTGACCGGCCTCAATTTTCGAGAGATCGAGAATGTCGTTGATCAAGCTTGAGAGCTGCTCACCGTTGCGTTTGATGATGCGGTGATAGCTCTCGCGTTCGGCTCCATCCAAGCGCGGATCTCGGAGCAGCTCCGCGAAACCGAGAATCGCTCCGAGCGGAGTTCTGATCTCATGAGACATGTTCGCTAGGAACGAGCTCTTCATGTTGTTTGCGGATTCGGCCGCTTCGCGTGCGCGCACGGACTCGAGCTCACCGAGCTTGCGAGAAGTGACGTCAATGTCTGTTCCGACGACACGCGCGGGTTTGCCGGCGGCATCGCGAATGAGAATAGCTTTCGCTGAAATCCAGCGGAAACCTTCCGGATAGTTCTTATCAAAGACTCGGAACTCAATTTCGTAGTCACGAGTTCCGCTCGCAACAGCTTCGAACTCGTCGAGAACTTTTTTGCGATCATCCGGATGCAGGAAACTCAACGCTTCGCTGACGTTCTTCGGTGGAGATTTCGATTTCGAGCCAAAAAGCTCGAACTCAATATCTGACCACTTGATGGATCCATCATGGAGATCGATGTCCCATGTGCCGACCTTCGCGGCGCGCATGGCTTGATCGTGTCGCTTCTGCGTTTCCTCGAGTTGTTCACGCAAACATCGCTGATCGTGAATATCGGTACACGTGCCCATCCAGCGGAGGACTCCGCCTTGCTCGTCTTCAACAGGCAACGCGCGTACAAGCACCCAGCGGAATTCGCCGGAGTGATGTCGAACTCGAAATTCGATATCGTACGGAGCTCCGTTTTCAATTGTAGCTTTCCAAGCTTTTTCGGCGCGCGCTTTGTCGTCTGCGTGGATGACCGTGCTCCAGTTGATACCTTCGGTTGATCCTTCAGCTACGCCGGTAAACTCATACCAACGTTTGTTGAAGAAATCGGTCATGCCGTCGGGCGGAGCTGACCAAACCATCTGGGGCATAGCCTCGGTCATCGTGCGGAATTTCGCTTCGCTCATGCGCAAAGCGCCTTCGGCAGCTTTTAAGCTTGAGATGTCCATCGCGACCGTTACGACGGAGTCTCCACCGAGAACTGCGGACCTCACGCGGGTAGCGGAAGCTCTGACGTAAATGCGATCTCCATTCGGAGTTTCAAAATACATTTCTCTGCCGTTAACCGTCTCGCCGAACTGCACGGCGCGAGCAGCCGGATAGTCGAGTGGTTCATAAGGGCGACCGTCTAAGTGAAAACACTTATAGGCCGTGTAACCTTCAATATCGGAAGCGGGCTGCGCAGGCTGCTTGAGCATTTGGCGAGCCGATGAGTTATCCATGACGATCTCGCCCGACGGAACTTGCGATACCCAAACTCCTACCGGGAGCTGCTCGAGGATAGCCTTGAAATGCGCGCGTTCATTCTCCAGCGCCTGCAGATGTTTGTGTTGCTCAGTTGCATCTAAGAGTGCGCCGATCATCCGGATCGCCCGGCCGCTTTCGTCATAAACGAGATAACCTCGATCGATAGCGGATACGTAACTGCCGTCCGCCTTCCTGAAGCGATACTCACCCTGCCAATGATGTTTGCCACTGACGAGAAACGAGGCGATGTCATCTTTGACTCGTTCTAAGTCGTCGGGATGAACTTTATTAAACCACCCGTCTGCCGGTGAGAGGAGCATCGACTCATCGTAACCGTACTCCGTCATGATGGCGTTGTTCCAAGCGATCTCGTTGGTAATGAGATCCCAGTCCCAGATCACGTCGCGGGTTGCGCGGCTTGCGAGTTCGTAACGTCTTTCGCTCTCTTCTAGTTTTTGCTGCGCGCGTTTTGCGTCCGTGATGTCGCGAGTGACGACGATGGCGGAAGCTTGTTTACCAGTTTCATCAAAAACGGGTTCACCGCTGAGAGAGAACACCCACCGTTGACCTGTGTCGCGACGAAGACCAAGGCACTCAAATGCGGTGACCGACTCACCACGAAGAACGCGCGAGATCGGCCAAGTTTCGATGGGCAAAACTTCACCCTTGAGAGATCTGAGTTCGAGAATATCGGTGAAGTAATCGAGATTCTTTTTGAGCTCATCGACACTCTTGTAACCGAGTATTTTGGCGAGAGCGGCGTTTGCGAAAACGAACTTCTGTTCAGCATCGAAGATGATCACACCATCGGCCATCGCTTGAAACGCGGCTTCGAGCTGCGAAGTGTGTTTCTGTGCAGCCTGGTACTGCTCTTTTTGTTCGGCGAGGTTCGTTGGGGACGAGCGCATCTAAGATCGTTTCTTTGAGATTTTGCGATCGGAGGATATGCAACTTCCGTGTGGTTTGCACGGTTATTATGCAAACGGGCCTTGAGGGCGTAAGAGATGCATAAGGAGGTGGTCTTGGCTATCCGCGGGATTATCTGGTGTGAGCTCACCTCGAGTCAGGACGTTGAAGCTGAGCTTTCCTAAAGCTCTCCAAGAGGCCTTATTCTCGATATGAACCGGGACGAGGAGCTCAGCCGCAGCGGGCTTGTCGCGCCAGAGCTTTTCGATGAATGCTTTGAGCATCTTCGTGCCTAAGCCACGTCCTGTATCCCGGGTGTTGCCAATGAGATAGTCAATGCTATACGTGCCTTCGAGAATGCGAGTGAGAGGCTTTAGTTCTTCCACATAGACGTCATAGTCTCGGATGCGGAGCCTCTGGCAGAGCCCGAAAGGCTTACCGAGGTAATCGCAGATAAAGACTTCGGCCGGTTCTGTGCCATCAATGCATCCAGCGTAATCCTGTTCAATCGCCTCGATCGTTGGATCATCGGCCCACCAGCGCGCGATGTGAGGTTGGAGTAGCTACTGCTGCAATTGAAGAAAGTCGGTGCGCTGGATTTGGCGGAATGTGAATTCGGACATGGATCCGGCTCCCGTGCTAATGCAGCACCGCCTTCGGTGGCGTTGGTTATCGTGCGCCGCTTCTGCAAAAGGAAAGTGGTACCTACAGACGCTTTTTGAAGAACTCGAGCGTGCGCGACCAAGCAAGCTTGGCGGCCTTCTCGTCGTAACGAGGAGTCGTGTCGTTGTGAAAGCCGTGTTGCGATCCTTCGTACATATGATGCGTGTACGTGATCTTGTTGGCTTTCAGTGCTGCTTCGTAGGCGGGCCATCCTTTTACGATGCGCTCATCGAGAGAAGCATCGTGAATGAGGAGCGCCGCTTTGATCTTTGGTACATCTTCAGAAGCAGGCTGTGAGCCGTAGAATGGAACTGCGGCGAGAAGGTCGCTTCCCATACGCAGGGCGAGTGTGTTGGAAATGGCGCCACCGAAGCAGAAACCTACGACGCCAAGTTTCCCCGTGGAGTCAGGACGCGCCTTCAACCAGCGCGCAGCCGCGATGAAGTCTTCGGTCATCTTCTCTCGATCGACTTTCTTGAAGAGCTCGCCGCCCTTTTCATCATCGCCCGGATAGCCACCGACGCTCGTTAAGCCATCAGGTGCGAAAGCGAGAAAGCCTTCCGTCGCCAATCGACGAGCGACGTCTTGGATGTACGGATTCAAACCTCGATTCTCATGGACGACTAAGACAGCAGGATGTCGATCACCTTTCGCAGGCTTCGCGAGATGACCGCTGATTTTTCCGTTCCCCTTTGGAGATGGAACCGTGACCTCTTCGGTCTTGATTCGGGGATCATCTTTTGGAACTTGAATCGCCCATGCGTAGTTAGGACGAAGACTCTCAAAGAGGGACGCAACGGTGAGCCCACCAACGGCGAATTTCGTCATGCGATCGAGGAACGTGCGGCGATCCATATCGCCGTGGACGTAACGATCAAAGAGGTTGAGAAGCTCCTGCGGAAAATCTTTGGCGTCTTTTCGATTCATCATGAGGAAACGATACTGACGCCCGCGCTGAAAGGGAAGTTTCTCGCGTCACGGGTCGCAGTGGTTGCAAGGATTGTTACGCATCGCTTCTGTAAAAGGAAACTGGTACCAAAAACTGAAACGCTGCGAGCGACACAACACCACAGAATAAGATGACTCCGGTCATCGGCAAGGCCGTGCCGTTGTGGAAGTGGCTAACGAGGAAGGAAGAGAATGTTGCCATTCCCCACTGGAGACATCCATACAGAGCCGACGCAGTTCCGGCCTGGTGTCCTTGAGAAGCAAGAGCTCCCGCGAGCGAATTTGGGCTCACGAAGTTCAACGTCGCGAGGAAAACGAAAATCGACGAGAGAAGAAGTAACTTCGAAGGCCCCGTGAAAGTCGAGAGGAACACAAGTACCGAAGCCAGCGCAGCCATGCGGACACTCCACTTCAAAACAACCTCAGGCGAGAAGCGGTTCAGCAGTCGACGATTCACTTGCGAAGCCGCGATGAGACCAAGACCGTTAGCCCCGAAGACAAAACCGTAGCGGTTAGACGGAATTCCTAGCAGGTCGATGAAAACAAAAGGGGAGCCCGCAATGTAAGCGAACATGCCTGCGCGAATTGCCGTGTCCGGAATCAAATAACCAATGAAACTCCGATTCCGTAATAGTCCTGCGTAAGATCTCAAAACGGACCCAATGTTGAGCGAAGCCTTACGTTCATGGACGGTCTCCGGAAGTAGCGTGATGATCGCAGCCATGCAAAGAAGATTTGCGCCCGCGAGTACGAAGAAAATCATTCTCCAGCCAAAGAGAGTGCTGATGATCGAGCCGATCGAAGGAGCCAGTATTGGAGCTAGGCCCATCACCAACGCCATGTTCGAAAGAAATGTGGCGACCTGCTTCTTGTCGAAGAGGTCACGAATGATCGCGCGACTAATGACCATTCCGGCGCAACCACCTAGCGCTTGCAGCAAGCGAAAGCCGATGAACGTGGAGATGTTCGGCGAGAAGGCGCAACCGATTGTCGCAACGAAGTAGAGCATCATGCCGGCGATGAGCGGCTTCTTTCGGCCGAATCGATCCGCAAGCGGTCCATAGAAAAGTTGGCCTAGAGCCATACCGATAAAAAACGTTGAGACAGAAAGTTCAACATTCGCGATGGAAGTTTGGAAGTCTTTCTCGATTTGACCGAAGGCGGGAAGATACATGTCGATCGTCAGTGGATCGAAAGCCGTGAGTGCACCGAGGAGAAAGACCAGGCCAAAGCCCGAAAGAAATTTGGATTTTGGTATCGACTGCAAATTTAGCTCTCCTTGATCCAGTAGCCAGTGGCTTTGATCCACTCCGTGTTCAAGGAGCGCTCTTGAACTAAGTAATCACGCAAGAACATTGCGGCCGCTCTTTCGGTGGCGATCCAAGTGAAGCAATCGCCCTCTGCAAACGTGATCTGCGAGAGCGCTTCTTTGAGAGCTTGCGGATCTCCGGCGGGTCTTCCATTCCGGTGAATCCAATGGATCTCGTGTGTTCCCGAGCCGTGAAGTTCAACTTCATGCTTCTCATCTTCGACTTCAATGAGAACGACGGAGAGTGAGTTGCTGGGGAGTTCGGCAAGCCTTCTCTTGAATGAAGGGATAGAAGCTTCATCGCCGATCATCAGATACCAGTCGAAGTCGTAGGGAACGATCTTAGATCCACGGGGGCCGCCCACCATAAGATTCTGACCAACGCTTGCTTGCGCGGCCCAATGGGCTGCGGGACCTTCGCCATGAATGAAGAACTCAAGATCGAGTTCCATCTTTTCGGGATCAAAGCGAAGAGGAGTGTAGTCGCGCATGATGGGTTTGCGTGAGCCCTCGGGCACTGCTGGTCCATTCGGACCAAACGTTGGCACGATAGCTTCTGTTTCTCCAGGGCAGGGGAAAAAGACTTTTACGTGATCGTCGGGCGAGAGGGATTGAAATCCTTCGAGATCTTCACCCGCAAGTGTGATCCGCTTTAAGCTTGCGCTTACCTCGGAGACTTGTTTCACGGTCAGCTTGCGCAACTTCACCTGGTGCGTGACGGTTTTTATTTCGTGGCGATTTGCTTCCACGCCTTAATCCTTTAGCTTTCTAATTTCTTCGACGGCGCGATCAATGATCTCGACGACTTTTCTTTTCTTGGCGCCGCTCGCTTCCGTCATCGCGAATAGTTCGGTTTTGAGTCGATGCATCGAGCGGCGGATGGAGGGTCGATTCTCGCTTGCGATCTCTTCATCTTCCTCGCGACCGACCCAGTGCTTGAGACGCGACATCTTCTCGCAGGCGTTTTCAAATCGTTTGATGAGCTCGGAGACAAAGCTTTTGTTCTCTTCAAGAAGCTCGCGGCCTTGCTTCGTGATCGAGTACAGCTTCTTGTTTTCAACGAGGGCGGAGTCGGCAAAGCCGCCTTCTTCTAAGAAGGTCAGAGTTGGGTAGATCGAACCGGGACTAGGGGAGTAGGCGCCGGACGAGAGCTCCTCCACCGACTTGATGATCTCGTACCCGTGACGAGGTTTCTTATCTAGAAGAAACAAAATGAGATAACGAAGGTCGCCGTGCCCAAGGAGGCGGCCGATCCGTTCTTCAGTTCTTTGCCCCTTTTTGTGACGGCCGTGAACATGATCGCGCAAATCAGAATCCTTTCTCAATAATTCCGATATATCGAAATTAGAATAAATTCGATATATCGGAATTTCAAGTCTCCTCCGGTTTGTCCTAGCTATAGGTCAGCGCAAAACGCCCGAAACCCATTTGTTTTGGTGCTAGCATGCGTAGGCCTTGAGTTGTCGCAGCGGCGAATTAGGCTCTCTAGATTTCATTTTACGTGTATGGAGGAAGGGCCTAGATTGGGGCCATGAAAACTCTTGCGCAGGTCTCCTTATCAGTTCTTGATTTAGCCAAGGTCTCGCAAGGTCAAACGATCGCTGAGACATACAAGCAATCGCGCGAGCTTGCCCAACAAGTGGAGCGTCTCGGTTACCAACGGTTTTGGTTGGCCGAGCACCACAACCTTGAGGGCATCGCAAGTGCCGCGACCTCTGTACTCATCGGACACATCGCCGAGCACACGAAAACGATTCGCGTAGGCTCGGGCGGAATTATGCTTCCAAATCACGCGCCTCTCGTTATTGCTGAACAGTTCGGGACGCTCGCGACTCTCTATCCTAATCGAATCGATCTCGGGCTGGGCCGCGCGCCCGGGACCGATCGCCAAACGATGCGGGCGTTGAGACGTGATCAATCCAACTTCGGCGCTGATTTTGGTGAACTCATCGAAGAGCTTCTTTTTTACTTCGCGCCCGCCCAGCCAGGTCAGCAAGTTCGCGCGATTCCTGGAACGGGTATCAACGTGCCGATTTACATCCTTGGCTCTAGCCTCTTTAGCGCTCAACTTGCGGCACGGCTAGGTCGCCCTTACGCATTCGCCGGACACTTTGCTCCAGCGGATATGATCGAAGCCTTTGAAATCTACCGTCACCAGTTCCAACCATCAGCCGTGCTTGATAAACCCTACGTAATTGCAGGTGTTCCGGTGATCGCGGCCGAAAGTGATGAACAAGCCGCGTACCTTGCGACAAGCGTTCAACAAGCCTTCTTAGGCTTAGTGCGCGGGGATCGAAGTCTTTCGAAGCCACCGGTTCAGAGCATGGATTTGATGTGGACCGAGCGCGAGAAGTCGGCCGTGCAATCAATGTTGGGTTTGATGGTAACCGGTGGGCCCGCAAAAGTTCGACGCGATCTAGATGAGCTCCTTCGCCGGACGGGTGCAGATGAACTCATCATCACTTCAGATACCTACGAACATACGGATCGAATGCGCTCTTACGAGTACATCGCGCAGGCGAAGGCGCTCAGCTGATCGTTATTTGCGAGCTACTTCAACCGCTTGTTCAAGTTCCGCGTCTCGACCTGCACCAAAGTGCAAGTAGGTCGGCTGAGCAAGCACGTCGGGTCTGAGGCCGCGATACAACTCACCATTCGCGTGTTGAACTTTCATTGCGGTAATCGTGAACAAGAACTGCCCCGGAAGCTGCAATCCTGACATCGATCCATTCGTGCCCGCGGAGGGGCGACCTACGATCGTTACACGACCCGCATCGGCAAGATAGGTCGCGACGTTTTCAGCTGCAGAAACCGTGAGTGGACCGGTGAGAAGAATGATTTGGCCAGTGAACGCCATCGGCGACTGTTTGAAGTTCCGTTGCGGTTCGATGAGGTCAGAGCTTTCACCAGGTCCATTCCAAACCGGCGTCAGATACAGAGGTCCCTTAAACTCACGAGGAATCAACCGTGCAGCTAGGGCCATCGCGTTGATCTTTGGCGATGTGCGCACGTCGATAATTAGCGCGCGAGCCGACTTCGCGTCAGTCAGAAGTTGATCTAGAGCCGTGAGGTCAGGCAGCACGTGGCTTGAGGCATTCAGGTAAAACACATCGCTTGCGTTATATTCAGAGAGCCAGCCGGAAGGTCTCACGTAATCATAACGTTTGAGTGCCGAGAATGTTTCGAGAGTCGACGGGGATAGCTCCAATGTCTTCAGGTCACCGGATGGGCTGAGGAATTGGAACTTGCGACTTCCTGTTTGGATTTGAAGTTCGCGCAAGGCTCGTTCGATTTTGTAACCTGAACCCCCAGCAGAAGTTCGCTTGGCTTCGGTGCTAAGCCAGCTTCTTGCGTCTTCATCGTCGATGCGCACGAGGCGATCGCCCGGTATCGCACCTTCAGCAGCTGAAGCCGCAACGACCGGATAAGTACCATCGAAGTCGAAATGAATCGGCAGAAAGCCCGCACCTTCAGGAGCAATTCGGTACGTGCGATCATAGACATAGTTGTGTCCATCACGCAGAGCCTCGCCAAGTGAGCGAAGTGAGTTGCGGAAACTTACGCGATCCCGGCTGTCCGTGGGAGCATGAGCAAGAACTTCAAGAAGTCGCTCATCGAACCGGATGCGGCGACCTGCCGGCAGCTTCGGATAAAAAAGATGAGAAGTGCCGTGCGCGATGAGAAGCGCCGCACGTAGGTCGCCGAGAGGATTGAGCGGAGCCTGCGTTTTGCCAAATGGAGCGATGGCTTTGATGCGCGGCCGTTTGCCTTCCGAAGCTAGAACTCTTATTGAGGGAGGCTGACCAAGCTTTGTGACATCTAGTGTGGTCAGCTGATCAACGGTGAAATCAGGACGAATCTCATCGGGCAAGCGCCTTTCGCGAAGCTTGAGATCAGTCGCACGGTAGCTGATGCCGGAGGTTCCAACCGAAAGCCAACGGAGTTCAGCAATGCCGGTCGGAATTGATTCGCCAATAATCCAGGCTCGATTATTCAGTCGCAAAGTGGCGGCGATCTCGGCGGCTTTCGGCGCTAACTTCTTCCCAACGAGAAAAGCTAAAGGAAGAGTCGCCAAACGAGAGCCACTCAATGGTGTTTGATTCAAAGCGCTCACTTCGTTTCGGTACGTGACTTGTCCTGAGCGGAATCCCTCATCCGTAAGGCCTACATGTTTACGAACACTCCGCATGGGCATTGCAACTTGTTGGTCGAGAAGTTTCTCGAGCAGAGAACGCAATGCCGTCTCCACTTCAGGTGAGTCCGGCAGACCGTTTAAGTCGATGACGGCCGCACGTGTTTCGCGAGGGATTTGGACTTCACCTTTACCTGGGCGAATCCAGGCGACGTTGCCGCGCATCTCTATGTGAGCTACGGAGAGTTCGCTGGGGCTAGCGGGTAATGAGCAAGCATCAACCAAAGCTTGTGCGTACTCACGAAGGTCGAAGACTTGGAGCGGATCTGCGTGATCTAAAATGCGCGCGAGGGCTTGATCGGCTACCGCATACTCATCGTGCGTGCCAAAAAATCGAATCTCCGCGTGGGCGTTTGAGAGAGCGTGCGCAAATGTCTTCGCGGGCCGTGATGGTCCGGCGCTGACTCTCTCGCAGTCGAAGGAGCTTACGGCCAGTGAGAGCTGGGGAAGGAGAGCAATGAAGACAAAGAATGCGAGTCTCATTAGCTCTCACGCTTTTTGATGAAGTTCAGATTGAGCGAAATGCTGTCTTCTAGTGCTAGCACCGAATGACGCCAAGGACCTGGACAGTAAAGAAGATCGCCCGGTGCCAGGATGAACTTTTGATCTGCGACCGCTTCGTCATGCCCCACGGTCCACTCTTTGCGACCTTGGAGCTGGATCGTAAAGTTCTCGTTGTTGTCGACGTGAGTTGCTGTGAAATGTGCTTTTTTGCTAGCGAAGATACTCACCATCGCCGCTTCCACGGAATTACCGGACTTAAGCATGAGTTCGCGTACAAAATCGAGGACAGCGGGCGTCTTAGGTTCAAAATAAAGAGTGAAGTTCGCATCGAACAAAATCAAAGCTTGGGCCGGTTGAGCCGTTAGCCTCGTATCGGTTTTGCCGTTGTTGAGAAACCAAGCGCGAATGCAGTTTTCGTTGGCTCGTCCTGCGCTATGCAAAAGTGCATTTAGATCAAGGCCGAGAAAGATCTCACGAAGTTTTGCCAAACGAGTCGGTGAGCCCTTGATATAGAGAGGAGACTGCTTCCAGTACGCCTGTTGGAAGAACGGGGCCGAAACCGGATCAAACCAGTTGGCCAAGTCTGTATCGAATGTTCTTTCCGAAAGAAGCGTTTGTGACATCACCTGCTCCTGGTAGGACCTTCAAGCGTGAGGACGCATGGAAGATCGGGGCGCGCGAGACGCAAGAATCCGTAGCCGATCCCTGCAAAGCCCGTCATCAAACCGGGATTCTCAAAGAACAATGGGAACGCTGTTCGCAAGCCCCGCTCTTTCGTTTCGACGAGAGCTTTCTTTCCCCAGTTGTGCGCGGCCATCATCCAGCGCTCGCCATCCGGTAAATGCTTCGCACCTTCAATAAGCACATCGATATTGCCGAGAGCTCCGTGACAGAGGCCGTGGTTCGCCGAAGCCTCCGTCAGCTGACTGAGAGCTAGAGACGCAAAAGCGTTTGCTGAGGGCTCTGTCGAGGACATGCGCGCGAGAGCAAGACCTGGAAGCCCGTGGCACCAAGTTGCTTGGTGGCGTCCGCCGTTTTGTTTGAAGTAATCGGGATCTGTCCAGTTCTCACCTTTGATGAGAGAGTCTTCTTTTTCGAACGCTTTCAGCGATGCCGTAAGGAACCGCTCTTCGCCGGTTCTTTCCCCGAGTTTTGCTAGGGCGAAGCCGAGTCCGCCAAAGCCGTGCGAGAATCCTCTTTGAATAGGAAGAGTTGATCCTTGCTCGATGAATCGAACGAGAGCATCGCCAAATTCAATCGCCTTCTTCAAACTCGTTGGACTTAAAACACCGCCAGCAAGAAGAGCTAAAATGCTGCCGGCATGACCCGAGATAATGTCGGGAACTTTCGCAGCCTTTGCTGGATCCATGCGACTCGCAAGATTCTCGACGGCAGGAACTCTCCCGACGTGCGAGAAAAAGTAAACGAGTGAACCAAGGCCATTAAATGCACTCGGCGTGAGATTCATCAACTCCGGTGAGTGATCGAGCGTGCGACTAATCTGTTCGACCGTTTTTTTATACTGATCGTCACCTGTGACTTTATAAAGGCCGTGGAAGAAGAACCCAAGACCTGTGATGCCTTCGTAAAGTCCAAGACCCGTTTGCGTGACTTGGTAGATGTTCTGATTCGTAAGTTGGTGTCGTCCTTTGGATTCAAGGGAAAGCCACGTAAGCGTCTCGGCTTGACGAATGGCTGCTTCGTTTAAGTGATCCGCAATCGCTCGAGCAGCATCAACATACGTTTCATATGGCTTCGTTAGTTTGATTGGAGAAAGACGATAGGTGTTGAAGCCAAACATCGACGCCATCGAGGCGCGAAGGATCTGACGTTGGAGCCGTAAGTCTTCAGCTCCAAAGCGTTCGAGCTTGCGTTCAAAGATGCTCCAACCGGATTCGGCGATGCAATCTTTGATGAGTGTTCCGTCGCCACCTAAAAGATCCGTCGATGCTGGTGTTGTCATGAAGTACGGGATATCGCCTTCAAGAATTTGCGCGCGCTCTGAAGGAAGAAGTTTTCCTAAATTCGGAAAGTTCTTTGCAGCTGGCTCAAGCGAATGGGTGACCTGCTCGCGGTAACCGGGTTGTCCCAAAACATCAGGGTGATAGCTGTTAACGAGAATTTGGAAGTAATCAGCAGAGTTCCGCGGAACCGCACGGATCTGGATCGTACGGAAACGATCCAAGAACTCACGAAGCTCGCTTTTGTTCTCAAGAAGAATCTCGTATCCATCGGTGAAGCCTTCGACGAGGAGATCTCCATGAATCGGGAGAACTTCAGTTTGACCCTCGAGACGCGGTCGGTTTTGCACCTGGCCAGTTGTGTAAGTTGCATCGGCAACACGAACTTCATCGGTGCCGACGGCCGAGACAGCTTGGCCGCGAATCGCGGTTTTTTGACCGGCCTGTGCACCGAGGCCGCTCATATCTGCGGCGGAATCGGGAGATGATCCTTTCAATTTCGGCATGAGTTCGGTCTTTACGACGGAGCCCATGAAAAGTTTCGGGAACACCGTGCGTGCGGTGTCTTGATCTGAGGGTTGATTGCTGTGCTGAACGTGCGGATGAAAAAGAGTTTCGACGTCGACGACGATGGGGTAGCCGCCGCGAGCAATTAAGTTTTCGCTGTGAACGTCGGTTGCACCGATTAAGTAAAGGGCGGATAGGAGCTGTCCAGTGCGGAGGTAGAAGAGTTCGACTTCCTTTTCGTCTTCGCACGGTAGATAGGAGATGAACTCGGTCCAGCCGTAGTTTTTCTTCGCGAGAGTTTTTGCGATGTACGGATCGGTGAAGCCTTTTTCCTTTAGCCAACCGAGGAACTCGTGGAATCGTACATCGACTTCGACATCGTGAGGTTTGTAAACGACGCGTGTTCCGGACTGAAAGACAGCAATTAAGACGCTGCGCCCGTGATTGTGCGAATCTCCCGACTGGTTTGCAAAGCCGATGAGCGGTCCCAAGCTTTCGGAGAAAGTGGACTCTAGTTCCGCATGATCATTGCGGAGACGTTCGGCAAACTCAGAACTCGCATCGAACCAATTTTGAAGAAGCGTTTTGAGGACATCAAGCAGCACGGGATAGTCGGCAAAAAACCGTTCGCGTCGTTCGCGAACTTTCATCTTCGTCACGAAGTCCGCAAAGCGCTCTTCCGGCGTTTCGCCGGTGAGCTCGCCGAGCGTTCGCGCAACGTTAATTTCGAGAATGATCGTGCGGTTCAAGGCACGCGAGAGTCGTTTGTCGAGATGTTGGAGGAAAGTATCGACGAAAGTCTCTTCATCGAAAGCGCAAACCGATTTCGGAATTTCAAGCGCACGATAGCGATCGCGCAAGCGGGTTGCGAAGTAGAGAACTAACGGAATGACGGGCGCAGCAAATGCTGAGCCCGCCCATCGCGAAAAAGTCCTGGAACAAAAAAGCGGATCGGAGAGGTTAAGCTCCGATTCCGCTTGAATGAGAAACTGGCTTGAGTCTGTCAATCGAACCTTATGCCAACGTTACAAGGCCCCGATCGAACAAGACTTGAACGGCGTCTTTTACCGATTTGCCGTCAAGCTCAGGGTGAGCCGCTTGAGCATTTGCCAGCGAGAACTGGCTTTGACTCAACGTCCACTCCGCGATCTGCGTGAAGCCTTTGGTTTCAACTTTCACCATCTTAGGGATCGAGCCCGGAAGCGCGACCGTGAACCCTTTGTCTTCTGGAAGAAGCTGGAATTCAACGGCCAAGTTCTTGGCGAGCAACGTGTCCAGCGACAGTGTAAGAGTTTCCGCAAAAGCGGCTTTCGTTGGAGCAAACTGCACCTTACGGGCAGCAACGTTTGCCTTCGGAGCCGGAGCAATCGCGCACGCGCCGATCTGTGTGCTGCTGCAATCGCCAAGGCCTGTCGTTCCGCAGTCGCCTAAGCCGGTTGTCCCGCAGTCTCCGAGACCTGTTGTGCCGCAATCTCCTAAGCCCGTGGTTCCGCAGTCTCCAAGGCCTGTCGTGCCGGCGAGGAGGCTTGTGGCTTTTGCAGGGCTAACTCCGGGAGCGCACTCAGCAAGTAGGGTGCCGCTGCAGTCGCCAGGTCCGGTTGAACCGCAGTCACCAGGGCCCGTTGAGCCGCAATCACCAGGCCCAGTCGAACCGCAATCACCAGGTCCAGTGGATCCACAATCTCCAGGTCCCGTTGAGCCAGCGAGGAGACCCGACGCAAATTTTGAGCGACCCGCTCCCGGCGCACAGTCAGCAACTTGCGTGCTGCTGCAGTCAATCGGTCCGGTATTGCCGCAATCGATAGGGCCCGTGTTTCCGCAGTCAATGGGGCCGGTATTTCCACAATCGATGGGACCTGTGTTGCCACAATCAATCGGGCCGGTATTGCCAGCGAGCTGAATGAGTTTCACATCGGCGCTTGCCACGCTCGGCGAGCACTCTGTGAGCATCGTGCTGCTGCAGTCGCTGAAACTTGTGTTACCACAATCGCTGAAGCTGGTGTTTCCACAGTCGCTAAAGCTCGTATTGCCGCAATCGCTAAAGCTCGTATTGCCGCAGTCACTGAAACTCGTGTTACCAGCAAGCTTCAAAGCATCGATCTTATCAGCCTGGCTAAGATTCGAAGCGCAGTCTGCGAGCTGAGTGCTGCTGCAATCGCTCAAGCCAGTGTTTCCACAATCACTGAGGCCGGTATTTCCACAATCGCTCAAGCCTGTGTTGCCGCAATCGCTGAGACCTGTATTACCGCAATCACTCAAGCCTGTGTTGCCCGCGAGATTAAGCTCATCGGCTTTCGCGGCTTGACCTACTTGTGAGCCGCATTCGCCGATTTGAGTGCTGCTGCAATCCATCAAGCCTGTATTGCCGCAATCCATGAGGCCCGTGTTTCCACAGTCCATCAAGCCTGTGTTACCGCAATCCATGAGACCCGTGTTTCCACAGTCCATGAGACCAGTGTTACCAGCGAGTTGGATGCTCTCCGTTGCGTCTTTAACTTGAGGAGCATTCTCCGCTACCTGAGTGTTGCTGCAGTCGAAAACGTTCGTGTTACCGCAATCGAATACATTGGTATTTCCGCAGTCGAAGACGTTCGTGTTTCCACAATCAAAGACGTTCGTGTTACCGCAATCGAATACATTCGTATTTCCACAGTCGAACACGTTTGTGTTGCCTGCGAGTTGCATGCTTGCAGCTTCTTTCTGCTCTTTAACTCCGGGAGCGCAGTCAGCAACTTGAGTGCTGCTGCAGTCGTGAAGCATGGTCGAACCGCAGTCATGCAGCATCGTTGAGCCACAATCATGGAGCATCGTCGAGCCGCAATCATGCAACATTGTGGAACCACAATCATGGAGCATCGTGGAGCCAGCGAGCTTGAATGATTTTTCGACTGACACTGTCTTTATGGCTGGAGCGCAATTGGTTACTTGCGTGCTGCTGCAGTCATAGACTGAAGTGTTCCCACAATCGTAAACCGACGTATTCCCGCAGTCATAAACCGAAGTGTTTCCACAATCGTAGACTGAGGTATTTCCGCAGTCATAGACCGAGGTGTTCCCGCAATCGTAGACCGAAGTGTTGCCCGCGAGCTTCATTCCCTCGGATTCGTTCGACTCATTGACTTGAGGTGCACAGTCAGCAGCCTGCGTGCTGCTGCAGTCATGCAAAGCAGTCGTGCCGCAGTCGTGAAGTGCCGTCGTGCCGGCTAAATGGAAACTCTGTGTTTCATGAATTTTGCGAAGAAGGGGAGCGCATTCAGGAAGTTGAGTTGCGTTGCAATCACTCCACGCAGTTGATCCAGCGAGAAGCGTTTTGCTATCGGGTTGTGCGGCACTCGGTGCACACTCGGTTAATTCCGTGCTGCTGCATGAACTCAGGGAAGTACTGCCGCACGAGCTGAGTGAAGTGCTACCGCAAGAGCTTAGCGAAGTACTGCCGCAAGAGCTGAGCGATGTGCTGCCGCAGGAGCTTAGAGAAGTTGAACCTGCAATCGTGATCGTCCGCTCGCCAGCAGCGCCAACCGAAGCGCAATCAGTGAGCTGAGTGCCGCTGCAGTCAATGGGCGAAGTGCTGCCACAATCAATTGGCGAAGTGCTTCCGCAATCAATAGGAGAAGTACTTCCACAATCGATCGGAGATGTGCTGCCGCAATCAATTGGTGATGTTGAGCCAGCGAGAAGAATGCCCTTACCCGTCGCTTTTGCTTGAGGAGCGCAATCTGCGACTTGTGTGCTCGAACAATCGATGACTGCTGTTGTTCCGCAATCAATAACAGCTGTAGTTCCACAGTCGATAACCGCAGTAGTTCCGCAATCAATGACAGCCGTCGTGCCGCAGTCGATTACAGCTGTAGTTCCCGCTAGCTTCTGTGTTCCCTCTGCTTTAAGGGCGCCGGGCGCACAGGCTGTTAATTGCGTGCTGCTGCAATCGGCGTAAGTCGTAGTGCCGCAATCGGCATAGGTCGTGGTACCGCAATCCGCATAAGTAGTTGTGCCGCAGTCTGCGTAAGTTGTCGTTCCGCAATCAGCGTAGGTCGTTGTGCCAGCAACTTCGATCGAATGTTTGATGTGTCGTGTGATAAGGGGAACATTCAGATCACCTGCGGGATTCGCCGGAAGATGCTTGCGCTGCTCTTCCGTGAGAGTAGCGCGATACTCAGGGCTCTTCCACGCTTTCGCTACCATCTCGGGTGTCAAACCGAAGCTTGCCGCTTGCTGCATGAGCATCGTTACGGAAGCCGTAGCTAAGATAATCTTTTTCTTTCCCTCGTTAGCATTCTTTCCATCATGATCGGTCGGACACATCAGCCATCTCCTCGCGGGGCAGGGTGTTGGATTTTGCGTAAGTAAATATTTTTGGTACGGCAGTGTGTCCAGGAGTTATTTGTCGCTAATCCTTCGCTTTTCCGAGCGACAAATTCTATCGCGATGAGCATCGAAATTGATCAGTGGCAGAAGGAAACCGATCGCATCAATGCGGCGAAAAAGTTGTGAGTGAATGAATCGGAATGGCTCGGGTGACACCGGCTGAAATTCAAAAGCTGGTGGCAAATGGACTTCGCTACCTTCTTCTCAGGTGTCTGAATGGCTCCGCGAAACGAACGTCGTCACGATCGCGATCCAGCATGTTTTCAAAAACTTATCACGAAGATGAAAGCAATCCTCAACGAGCCAGAATTAATTTTGCGTTGGATCTGGCTTGAGTGCGCGTTCGAGGATCGAATCGAGAGGGAGAGAATCCAAACTTCCGAGCGCGGCTTCGAGACGGCCTTCTTCACAGAGTCCGCTGATGCCTGCATTTTCATAGCTCGCGAGAAACTGTGATTTCGCTTCGATGATGATCGCAGCGGCGACCGCACGACCGGCTTCGTCACACCGAATGCAATTAAGCTCAATGCCGATGCGACTTGCGCGGCCCTCGGGAGTCGTCACCCAGTCACGAATCGACCAAGGTGGATCGTGACGGACATGTTGGTTATGACCGCATTTGAGTTCTGCAACCCAGTGGTTTTCATTGTCGAGATGGTAGCCTGTGATCTTCTGCTTCATCTGGTCCTGAGTTTCACGATGGCCTCCGCTGAAACAAAGGCGTTGGCCCTATCATGCCAACGATGATCGTAAAACTCCAGTCGAAGAACTGTCACCGGCAAAGAGGTGCCGTCGGATCCTTAGCGCAGAGATATGCTTTGATCAGCTCATTCTCTTTTTCAATTTTCGCAGCCTTTGCTTTGAGAGCTGAGTTTTCTTCTTTGAGCGCATCGACTTCCGCGCGATCGGCTTTGGAAGCAATTTCCCGAGCTTGCGAAGTCTGCTTCGATTCGACTCCCACAATCCGCTCGTGCAGAGTCCGGAGTGCTTCGATGATCGGAGCGACGAGTGCAGGATAATTCACGGATTTGAAGCCCTCATGATTGGTGTCGACGGCTTCGGGGAATTGAGCCTCTACCTCTTGAGCGATGACACCGATCTGCTGACGGTTGTTGAAGTGCTTATGGGGGAAGGCTTCCGTTCGCCAGTTGTACGAGACACCTCTCAAATTAAGAAGCTTCTCGAGCGCATCGTCGATCGTTTGAATGTCGCGCTTGTAGCGGATGTCGGATGTGAGTGCTACGCCCGCCGCGCGAACGGAACCAGAGGCATTAATGTCGCCCGCGACATCGAGCTTATAGTTCGGGCTAGCGGTTCCCATGCCGATGCGCCCCGCCGCGGTGATTCGCATGTGTTCTTGGAGGTACGTCGCTCCTGCGGTGTTCGTACTGAAAGTGAGCGCACCGCCATCACTTCCGCTCGTACCGTTTTCTTTTACGCCAGAGACACTGGCGAAATCAGCGTTGTTGGACGCATCATATCTTCCGGAAAGAAGGATTGTTCCTCCATTGTTGGCTGCCATCGCGGCTGTACTTCGGAGTGTCATGTAAGTGACGGCTTGGCTGCTTTCTACATGAAGCGGAATTGTAGGACTCGACGTTCCGATACCGACGTTACCGTTTTCGTCAATTCGCATACGCTCGTAAGGCACCGTTGCGGCCGACGGTGTTGTGGAGAAAGTCAGAATGCCGGGCGTGCTAGTGCTTGTCCAGTTGTCGGAAGCGTAGAAGGCGATTCTTCCAGATTGTCTTCCGCCTTGAGCAGCCGCGGCTCCAATGTAGCCCACGCTATCACCCGCTTGAAGATATGTCGGCGACGCCTCAGTTCCCCGCGCAGCCGTCAGGAAAAACATGGATTGTTTACCTGTGCCGTAAGCAGCCATATCGAATTCGGCGTGATCGTTAATGGACTCAAGAAGGGCCTGGGCGTAACCAGACTTCGACAGGTGGAGGAGATGTTCGGGAACTGTTGTTCCAATCCCGACGTTACCATTGGAGTCGATACGGATTCGCTCTACTGGGTTACTTCCAGCAGGTCGCGTGTAAAGTGAGACGTATCCACCGTAGGAGTTGTTTGTCGCCGTTTCTTTTCCGCCGCGGATACCGCCAAAAATAGCAGTGGCGTGAGTTGTGCTGTTGTACTCACCACCAAACGCGAGGCCACCGCCTATGTTTTGCGCCATCGCAGCGGTATCGTAGAGTGCGGTATTGAAATAGCTGCCAGGTCCTGAAAGTGCAGCGTTTACTTGAAACATATAACCGGTCGAGTTGCTTGGTCCGACGGCCACAGCTCCGTTCGGCAGGATTGTCATCCTCGCCTGAATGCCTGAGCCATCAGCAGGATCTGTGGAGAAAACAAGTTGGCCAGGAATCCCGTTTGCCGTGTTTACACCGCCAGTCGCGATAATCGACGCCGGTGATACGTAAGCTGAACTTGTTGATATGCCTTCGAAGCGAATTTCACCCAAACCTTGGTTATCAGGTGTTGCTGCACCACCTGTGTTCGTCCGCGACATTGCGATCATGGGCGGCGCATAACCAGCGGCCTGCGAGGAAATAGCTTCTATACGGGGATAACTTGACGTCATGCGAGCGGTGATGTTGCCCTCAACCTGCAATTTTGAATTCGGGCTAGCGGTTCCGATCCCAACGTTACCAGATGCATTGATTCTTAAGCGTTCAGCGCCACCAGTAGAAAATCCTAGGATGTCGTTAGCGATGAGGTACATGCCTGTGTCTGAATCGCTATTGAATGTAATTTGCGGAAGACCAGGATTGTTCCCTGTTCCGTTTGCAACGAAGCGTCCTGCTCTCGCGATACCCACCACGTCGAGTGGTTGACCAGGTGTAGCGGTACCTACTCCGACGTTTCCGGTCGAGTAATAGATATCTGAACCCGTCGCCGTCCACTTCGAAGCCGCACCCGTCGGCAATAAGCTCGCCGGAATTTTCGCGCCCGCATCGAGTTCAACTAAGTTGCCTGCAGCCGTGCCGAAGTTCTTTGTCGAAGCCGTGCCGAGTCCCGTCACTTGCGTGTTCGCAATCGAAATGTTCGTGCAAGTGAAGGTGTCCGTGAGCGAAGACCAGTTCAGGGTCTGTCCCGCCGTACAAGACGCTGACGCAAACTGCGAAGTTCCGTCCGATTTACGAAGGTCGGTGACGTTGAAGTACTGCGGCTCCCAAGAAGTGTTCGTCGTGTTATAGCGCAAGTACTGACCCGTGACCGGCGTCGTTGATGCAACCGTACGACCTTGCAACTTCGTTACCGTAAACGAACCTGCGTTCGTCATCGTCACGTCGCCTGCAGGCGCAACGGCCGTCGCGACGTTTGATCCGTTGCCAACCCAGATCGAGCCACCCGTGAGTGTAGTGCCAAGTTTATTGTTGAAAGTCGACCAATCGGTGCTCGAGAGATAACCG
>SXGS01369075.1_pt1 | contig 44292 bp, 36 predicted proteins | sample 3174681 | NCBI WGS metagenome assembly SXGS01 (sample SAMN11356861, study PRJNA531348) | freshwater metagenome | isolation source: freshwater sample F1-80 | place: China: Fuxian Lake, Yuxi | collected 2017-12-25 | reverse complement strand
AGGCGTGACCGTCGGGACGAGCGAACTGGAAGAGGTCCGGCTACTGACGCAAGAGTTCCACGGAGAATGGAACTATGTCATCCTGCCGAAGGCTGAATGTCCGGAATGGAATGACGCGGTTGTTGTTTGACGGGCCCTTAGCTGACGTGTGCATCGGGATTGGCCCGGCAGGGACCTTCCGAGGCATTTCTCCATCCATCGAATGCAGGAAATAGCAAATCTGACCTATAAAGTATCGGATCATCGGCCATTCGAACCCGACTCGGAGCGCTGAGAACCCCTCATGGCCACGTCCGACGAACCCAACTCAGACAGCGAGAGAATCGCGCTCCTCGAAGCTCGGCTTCGTCGCCGCGATCGCGAACTGCAGGCCATCCATCGTATGATGGCCGCCTTGAGCGGTCGCACCAAACTCGGTGAGGTAGAGCGCGAGGCGCTCAACGTCGCCATCGAAGTCGTGAATGCCACCGGCGGCACCATCTACGTGCATGATCCCGACAAAAAGGTGCTCGTGTTCCGATACGTCGTTGGCGCCAGCCCTGAGATTACCAAAAAGCTATTGAACATGGAGATGCCAGACAACAAGGGCATCGCTGGAGACGTGTTCCACTCTCCCAAAGGTCGGATTACGGCCGACGTCTCGAAAGACGCGAACCACTCCACGGACATCGACGGGAAGACACGGTTCGTCACCAAGAGCATGGTGACGGTGCCGCTGAAAAAGATGGGAGAGGGCAACATCGGCGTCTTCCAGATCCTCAACAAGCAGCAAGACGATTTCGACGAGGAAGACCTGGCCCTGCTGGAGATTCTCGGCGCCCAGGCGGGTACCGCGATCCAGAATGCTCAGCTCTTCGAAGAAGCCCGGCGGGCCTCGGTCATCAACCTCATCGGCGACATCAGCCACGACGTCAAGAACCTCATCACTCCCGTGGTGACCGGCACGCAGACCCTCGAATTGATGATGGATTCCATGTTCGAGGACCTGGCGGTCGCCATGAAGGACCTGGAGGCCAAGAAGCTGGAGGAGGTCGACTGGGCCATCGGCGGGGTTCGAGACTTCTACAAAGAAGCCATGAGCATGGTCTACGACGGCGCCCGCGACTCGCAGGAGCGTGTACGAGAGATCGCCGACGCCATCAAGGGCGTCATCTCGAAACCGCATTACGAGATGAGCGACTTCCGAGAGCGCGCGGAGGCCGTCGCGAAGGTCCTTCGAATGGTGGCCGATCCGAAGGGGATCGGGCTGGATCTCTCCGGGATTCAGGAGACCGGACCCGTCGAGCTTGACCGCAAAGGCATCTACAACCTCATTTACAACCTGATCAACAACGCCATTCCCGAAACACCCGTCGGCGGCACCATCTCAGTACGCACCCAGGCCATCGACTTCAATGGCCAGCCGGGACTGCAGATCCAGTTCGCGGACACGGGCCGGGGAATGCCCGAACACGTGCGTTCGAAGATGTTTACCGACGATGCGGTCTCCACCAAACCCGGTGGTACCGGTTTGGGCACCCGCATCGTTAAGAATGTCGTGGATGCGCACAACGGCACGATTCGGGTGGACAGCGAGGCGGGCAGAGGCACGACGTTCACCATCCAGATTCCCATGCGGCAGCCGCGGGGCGAGCAGGTTGAGGGTGATTCAGACAATCCCCTCGAGGCCTAACGCGCATCCCAGAGGGATGGCATGAAGTTTTGGGATGTCGTGAGGGAGGTCTCCGCGCAAACGGTGCGGCAGGAGGCCAATCGAGCGTTTGTACTGGCGCTCGCAGGAGACGCTTCCGAGGTAGCCCGAGCCCGTGAGGTAGTGCTCGGCGGGGCCACCGGTCCGGTCGCGGAAGCAGCGGGAATTTATCTCGTTTGCGCGTGGCCACCTCACACCGATGTGGAGGAGCGGTCGCTTCGCCACGCGGATCTCTTGATCTCACTTCCGGGTGGACCCTCCATCACCCAACTCCGACCCGCGGACACATTGCCCGTGGAAAGCGCGGAAAGCGTGGTCACAGCCACGCTGGCTCATCGGCCCGATCTGGCGTTGTGCCTCGGCCGGCGTCTCCCCGGCTTTCGGCGAGAGGCAGCCGACTACGTCATCCGCAGCGTCTCTCGCATCAACGCCGAGTTCGCCGCTGTGGCGGGCATCGGGAAGGCCCTTCCCGTACTGGGTCCGCTCTTCCCCGCAGTCGTCGGTGCGGACGTCCTGATCCTCACCAAGAACCAGATCATGCTCATCTACCGCCTGGCGGCAATCTATGGGGATGATCTCGACTTTGCGGCACGGCTTCGGGAGACCATCCCCGTCATCGCCGGCGCCCTTGGTTGGCGAACCCTCGCTCGGCAGATGACCGCGCTATTGCCCGGCTTCTTCGGCATCCCCCTTCGTACGGGCATTGCATTCGGCGGAACCTACGCCGTCGGTAGAACCGCGGAAATGGTGTTCGACCAGGGGCGCGGACCCAACCGGGAAGAACTCCGCAAGATTTGGGAAGAGGCTGGAGAGCACGCACGAGCGTTCTCGGCGAGACTACGCCGAAAGAAGAAACCGAAGGATGAGAGTCCGGGCCCCGGATCGGGTGGGCCTCTTGGTCCAGGCGATGCTCACGTGGAGGCGCCGCAGCAATCCGCCGCCGAGGCGGTATCGGACGCCGAGGGCGACTTCCGTACGGGCCCGATCTGGCGAGCCCTCGAGGAGGCGCCCAGAATCGCGCTGTGTCATCAGCCGACGCCGCTGCAAAGCGTCCCCCGTCTGGCAGCCGAACTCTCGCTGCAGCGGCTCTACTTGAAGCGCGACGACTGCACCGGTCTGGCGTTGGGCGGCAACAAGGCGCGGAAGCTCGAGTATCTCCTCGCCGAGCCCGAGGCGATCGACGCGGATGTCATCCTGACCACCGGCGGTGTCCAGTCGAATCATGCCCGCATGACGGCTGCCGCAGCATGCCGCCTCGGGAAGCGGTGTGTGCTCGTGCTGGGCGACCCGGAACCCGAAAACAGCCAGGGAAACTACCTGCTCGATCAGCTATTTGGCGCCGAGACCCGGTTTCTCCCAGGCGCATCCGCCGACGAACTTCAACAAGCGCTGGAGACGGTGGCGCTTCGCGAGCGGGAACAGGGTCGACGGCCGTATATAATTCCTCTGGGTGGCTCGACTCCGGTCGGGGCGCTGGGTTATGTGCGGGCGGTGGCCGAGTTGGCCGACCAGGCAGCAGCCGAAGGTCTTGAGGTGAATGCGATCGTTGTCGCGACCGGCTCGGCCGGCACGTTGGCGGGGATTCTCCTCGGGGTTCAGAGCTTTCTGCCCGGCGCCCGCGTGTACGGAGTGAGCGTGAGCGGCGATGTGGAGCGGGGGCAATCCCGCTGTCAACCGATTGCGTCGGGAGCCGCTGAGTTGCTCGGAACGTCATGGGACGTTCCACAGACAGAGATACGGGTGTTCGATGACTGGGTTGGACCCGGCTACGCGATCGAAACCCCCGAATGTCTGCACGCGCTGGATTTAACTGCCCGAACCACAGGGGTGCTGCTGGACCCCGTTTACACGGGCAAGGCCATGGCGGGCTTGATCGGCCTCCGGGAGAGAGGCGAGATTCGTTCCGACGAGAACGTTGTATTCTGGCACACAGGCGGAGTCCCCGCTCTGTTTGCCTTCAACCATCTCTTTTCGGCCGATTGAGCGGGAGTAAGAGAAGACTATGGAAACCGAGAAGTCGACCTGGCGAACCAAGGTCGGCCTCGCCGAAATGCTGCGCGGCGGGGTGATCATGGACGTAACTAACCCTGAACAGGCACTCATTGCCGCAGAGGCAGGCGCAGTTGCGGTGATGGCCCTGGAGCGGGTGCCGGCCGACATTCGTGCTCAGGGCGGGGTGGCCCGCATGACCGATCCCAAGATCATTCGCGGGATCATCGCCACGCTTCGGGAACAGAACTACGAGATCCCCGTGATGGCCAAGGCTCGGATCGGACACTTCGTGGAAGCTCAGATCCTGGAAGCGCTGGGTGTGGACTTCATCGACGAAAGCGAAGTCCTGACCCCCGCGGACGAAGAATTCCACATCAACAAGCACATGTTTCGAGCCCCGTTTGTCTGCGGCTGCCGCAACCTGGGTGAGGCGCTCCGTCGTGTCGGCGAAGGCGCGGCGATGATCCGAACCAAGGGCGAAGCCGGCACGGGCAACGTCGTCGAGGCCGTGCGTCACATGCGCTCGGTTCAGGGCGGGATTCGCCGCCTGGCATCACTCCGCGAAGAAGAGCTGATGACTGAAGCCAAAAACCTCCAGGCTCCTTTCGAACTCGTATGCGAGGTCGCTCGAACCGGGAAGCTGCCCGTTCCTAACTTCAGCGCCGGCGGATGCGCCACGCCGGCCGACGCGGCGCTAATGATGCAACTCGGAGCCGAAGCGGTGTTCGTCGGGTCCGGTATCTTCAAGGCCGCCGCCAACGTGGCCGATGCCGACGAGCGACGGGCAATCACGCTTCGCCGTGCCAAGGCGATCGTCGATGCGACCACCTTTTACGACGACCCGCACAAACTCGCAGAGGTGTCCACCGATCTCGGCGAGCCGATGTCGGGCCTGGATGTGCGCTCGATGGACCCGAAGGACCTCCTGGCTACTCGCGGCTGGTAGAGTCATCAAGATACCGGGTGTTCGGCCGGGGCGCGCTGGTGCGTGCCCCGGCCGGATTTGTTTTCAGGGGCCCGGATGCTACATGATGCGGGCCGTCTCGGGAGATCCGGGGCAGGTCCTGGAGTGAAACAACAGGTACGTGTCGCAACTCAACATCGGAGTTCTGGGCCTTCAGGGAGATGTCGCGGAGCACCTGGCCAGCCTCTCGCGCTGCGGAGTCGCCGGCTGCAGGGTTCGTCGAGCAGGCGAACTCGCCGAGGTGGATGGCCTGATCATTCCAGGCGGTGAGAGCAGCACGATTGGAATGCTGCTGGACCGCTTCGGGCTGATGGTGCCGCTGCGAAAGCGAATTCGGGGGGGAATGCCGGTCTACGGCACATGCGCCGGCCTGATTCTTCTTGCCACGGAGATCGAAGGAAGCCGTCAAACTCGCATCGGCTGTATGGATGTTGCCGTCCTCCGCAACGCGTACGGCCGGCAGGTGGACAGCTTTGAAGCGCCACTTCAGTTCCGCGACGAAGATCAACCCCCCATGCGGGGAATCTTCATCCGGGCTCCCCGAATCACGCGCCTTCTCGATCCGAAAGTTCAGGTGCTGATGGAAGCGCACGGTGATCCGGTCCTGGTGCGCCAGGGTACGATGCTGGCAGGCTCCTTTCATCCCGAGTTGACGGATGACGCCCGGGTCCACCGCTACTTCGTGGAAATGGTACGCCACGGGTGAACGTCTCGCGCCGAACGCTTCTCTGGGCGCCCGTGCTCGCTGCCGCGCGGGGCGCCGGCGCCCAGCAAGTGCAGACCGGGGGCGAACCGCTTGTCTCACTGTGGCAGTGGCCCTTGCGGCGGGTGGTGGAGGTGGCGGTCGCAGTGGACGGCTCTCGAGTCATTGCGGTGGATCGAGAGGGTTGGGTCCTCTGTTTCAGTCGTTCGGGACAGCGGCTCTGGCGCCAGAGTATCCCCAACACCGAGCGCGTCATCATTGCAAGAGATGGCCTGCTTGCGCTCGCCTACGGGGTTCGGAACCCCCACAACTGCCGGGTCACATTTCTGGATCGGCGAGGACGACGATTTGCCCGAGTCGACCTGAATGAGCCGCCTCGGTACGTCGCGGTCGCACCTGATGGCGGTGGCGCGGCGATTGCGGCAGGGAGTTCGGTTGTGCTGTGCAGCCGTACCCCCGAGGGCATCCGAACCCGAGTGGTGGATGTTCCTGGCGCCCCCGCCCAGATCGCGGTGGGCCCCAATGGGGGCTACTTCGTGGCGCTGCAGTCGCCACCCGAAGTGCGTCTGATCCGGTCCGACGGCTCCACCGCCTGGAAGCGCACCACTCCTGGCGCACGAGCCTGCAGCGTGTCGTCCTCCACACGGGGGAAGCACGTTGCGGTAGCCGTGGATGGCCCCGATGAAGACGTCTCCGTCACATTGCTCACCGAGCACAATCGAACGCTGTGGTCGGCGACGCGGCCCGGACGCTTCCCGAAGATTCGTCTCTCACCCGACGGAAGCACAACGATCCTGAGCTATGAGCACCGGCTCGACCACGAAGGTGATCGCAGGTTTGAGAGAAAGCTGAGCTTCTTGCCCACAGGCGGCACGACGACCTGGACCAAAGGCGGCGCCTACACCTCCCCATTGGGTTTGGGAGTGACCGATGGAGGCGCCTGGGTGACGGCCCTTGATGCCCGCGCCGACGGAAACCCGCCCCGACTGCGCCTGTTCAGCCGCGAAGGCGTCACCCGGTATAGTCTGCCGTTCCTGGTCGGAGTGCTCATCGCCACGTCAAGTGCCGATGGCCGCTGTGTGGCGGCCTATCGGCAAGACGGTGTCCTGGAACTCTTCGAGCTCCGCCTCACCAGTGAGACTACGGCGCCTTGACCTTCAGGCGAGTGGTAACACCATTGCCCGCCAGGTCGATCACCCGGATCTCCAGCATCTGTTCACCCGACTTCGGCGCCGTCGCGACAAATCGGAACGTCTCCATGGCACTGTCCCAGATGCCGTCTTCACTGTCGATGGCAGACCAGTCCCCCTCGCCGAAACGGAACTGGGCTCCCTTGAGGGACACCTTTCCGGTGGCGTTGCCGGTAACCACCAGACGCCGATCCGCTTCGTAGACCACGCCACGTTCGAACACGAAGAGCTGCGGCGGAGTGTTGCTGACGATCACGGGCTCGGAGACCGCCACGTCCAATTGTGAATCGTTTGGGTTGCTCGCCGCGTCCGAGACGACCACACGCAGCAGGTAGATGCCGTCGGCCACCTTGCGAGTGTCCCATTCCGCGGATGCGAGGCGGGTGACACCGTCGGCATTGGCTGCGGAGGATGCACCGGGAGACTCCTGCACAAACCGCTGGATCATATCCCGGGCCTGCCGCACCTTCTCCTCGCGCTGGACCGCGGTGAGAGTGGAGTCCTTTTCAAGCTGCTCTCGGAAGCGCTTCAGCGCATCTTCGACATTGCTCGAGCGGGTGGGAGCCGGGGGAGTGCCGGGGGACGCGAGAGGGAGAGGCGGAGTTACGGACGGACTGGTCGGAGCAGCGGCTGCCGGCGTCGGCTTTCCAATGGGAATCCACGTGCGGCCACCGTCGGCACTGTAAGACACCTGATAGGTGAGGGTGTCCTTCTCGGGGTCGATGGCGCTCCAGCGCAGGGATGCCGCCCCTCGGAGCAACTCCCCACCCAGTGGCGCCGCCAGCGTGAGCTTGGGCGCCTGGTTTCGCGGCAGGTAGTAAACACTCACGTCGCGAAGCGACGGCGACCCCTGCGCAGCCTCGAGAAACACGCGGTACTGCAGGAAACGGGCGGTCGGACTCTGGACGAAGTTGCCCGTGGGACGATTGTCGACTGCCGCCCAGGCGCTCCACCCGGCATCCGGTTCGGGCGAGTCTCCACTGCGAGTCTCCACCTTAAGGGCGCCTCCGGGAGGAAGGGTACCGGTATAACGCACACGCCCCCACTTCGCCGGGACCCGGGCATCGTGAATGGTGGACTCGAACCAGCCCTTCTCCGCGAAGTCCACGCCGTATACGCTGCCGGTATTGCAGCTCCCGGCGAGAATGCGACCGTCGCTCGCCCATCCGATGGAGGTGAACATCGCTCGCCTCGGCTCAGTGAGGAAGGATCCCACGCCGCTCGGCTCCACCCGGAGCACGGCGTTCGCACACGCGGCATACAGGGTGCCGGTCGGATCTCCCACAAGACCGTAGATGGCGCCTTTGGACTTGTTGAAGTGGAGTCGCGGCCTCCCATCGGGCTCGATCTTCCAGATCTCTCCTGAAGGGGCGCAGGCGGCGTAGACATTCCCCCGGGAGTCGGATGCGATTCCCGTGATCGCCGCCTGAGAGGTGTCGTAAACCGTCTCACGAGCGGCCACTTCGTCAGATCTCCGGAATCGGTAAAGGGTTCCATCCTCGGCGGTACCGGCGTAGAGCGTGTCTTCCCCAACAGCGTGAAGGGCGGAGATCGATTGACCAGGGACGCTCCCCAGAAGCGTCATCGTCGTACCGCCCGGGGGAAGGGTGTAGATCTCTCCGGTTGGCCCGACACCCGCGTAAAGGCGACCCGAGGGAGTCACGGCCACCGCCAGCACCTGCCGGCTCCCTCCGGACTCGCTGCGACCGAGAGAGAGCACCGTCTGAGATTTGCCGTCCGGCGTCAGGCGAACTACCTTACCGCTCGGCGCTGTGCCGGCGTAGACCGCGCCGGCAGCATCAACGGCGAGGGAGTGCACCGCTATCTCGCCGGTTCGGAGCACCACCTCGCTCTTGCCGTCCGCGCCGACCTTGAGCACCTGACCCGTGTGGCCCGTTCCCAGGTAGACGACGCCTCCCGCGACGGGTGCGGCAGCGACGGCCCAGACCATCGGCTCCGCCGTTTCGGCCAATCGCCGAAGACGTGGAGCGAGACGAACCTCGCCGTTTGTGGTAACCACCGTGTTTTCAAACGTCCCGCGCTCAAAATCCGAGGCTGTGGTCTGATTCCAAACTGAGGCCGCTCGACCGACAAGCGGCGGGTCCGCAGGGGTGGCGGGGGGCAGTACGCCGGCGCCAGGTGTGCTCGCGGCGCGCGCTCCCGGCGCCGACGGTCCACCCGCGGATACAGCGCCGGCGGCGGCTTTCTGACCCGCAGCCTTGAGTGCCGCTTCCTTCTCGCCGGGCTCCGGACTGAAGATCAGGTGTCGCAGCTCGCCGTCAATCCGGATGGGCACCGAAAGTTCATCATCGGCACTCAAGGTGACAGGGGGTCGGACGCCCGAGCCGGGAAGTCCGGGTGGTGCAAGGATCAGACCGCCGCCTCCGCCGGCTGGGGTCGGCGGTCGCTCCTGATGGTCCGGCTTCTGGACCGTGATGGTAAGGGTCTGAACGCCGTTAAGCACCCACTCGGAGTCCTGAACTTCTTTGAACTCGTCGCGCTCGCTGCGAAGCGGAGTCGAGCGAGTACTTCGCACCAGGTCCGCCAGATGGTTCGGGAGCTGAGTCAGCTTCTCGCCCTGCACGGAAAACCCGGCGCTGGGAAAGACCATTCGAAGCACGAGCTGGTTATTGCGCTCCCGCGTGACGAAGCGACTCACTGCCTGTTCCAGCGTTCCATCGAGCGCGAGTTGCGGCGCGCCCAATCCACCACCGACGCCGCCTCCGCCCATCGAACCTAAATCGACCCGCGTGCCGCCACCGTGAACCACCAGAACCGCCCGGCCGGAAGCCGCCTCGGCGGGAACGGTGAAGGGAAGCTTCAGGAGCTTCGCTTCTCCCCGGTAGGGTCGAACCACCACCCCCAGTTCTCCCTTTTCACCCGGCTCAAAACGATCCTGGCTGAGGAACAATCGCTCCACCGTGGCCGTGTGCCGTTTCTCCTCGAAGGTCACCGACATGTCGACACTCTTGATGCCGACCCGGCGGTAAGGATTGGCGGTGAGGATCCCCAGCACTTCTTGCAGTTCCCGCACTGAGATCAAATCGATCGACGCCGGGTCGAAGTACACGTTTTTGCGCTCGATCCGCCCCGCGCCGTCGGTCTCGACCGTCAGCTCCACCCGAGCCGTGGTGTCCGCCGGAACGGGCCGGATTGAGAACAGGCCCTGGTTCACTGCCAGAGGGATGAGCTGGCCCACGAGCAGCGGATGGTTGGCTGCGAACACGTGGAAGTTTCGGCTGCGCCCCGTGGTCTCGTCGCTCACTCGATAGGTGACGGGAATCATCGCGGCTGCCGGCCCCACTCGAGCCGCGACCGAGTACGGGCGGTCCTGGACCAACGTCCCCTGGATCTCTCCCGTGGAACCGATCTTGTGCGACACCTCGTACCCGGAGAACACCTCGTGGATCCATGCCGTGGTGATCGGGAACTGAGTGGCCCCGAGCTGCATCATCGGGTGCCCGAACGCCAGGAGCCGATCTCCTTTCCGATAAGTCACCGTGCCGATCGCGCTCATCTCCACATCGCCCGTCATCAGCGAAACGCCGATCGCGGCTCCGGGGGTCAGCTCTGCGCGAAATGGCTTTTCCATGCCGCCGGGTCCGGCCACAACGTTGAGGTTGAACGGCTTCAACAGTTCCGCCGCGCGATCCAACCGGGAGCCGCTCAAGCCGCTCACCGTAACCGGCAGCGCCAGCGGACGAAACCGACCTCGACCGGCAGTCACCATCTCCACGCCCGCCGGTACCGCCGCAACTGAGCTGCCGCTCTGCAGCTCGGGTAGTTTGGGATCGAGGGCCTCCAGCATGCTCTCAATGGGAGTCACCATCCCAAGTGCATCCTTGGCCCAGGCATCACCCATCGAAAACGCGCCGAGCAGCTTCCCGTTCACATAGATGGGGCTGCCGCTCATTCCCTGAATGAGATAGGCGCTTCTCTGGCTGATCGGTCCCCCGGAGAGCTTCACCAGTACAAGAGGCTGACCCACATTCGCCTTGGGGAGCACTCCCACCACTTCGACGTCGAACCGCTCGATGCGGGCGCCGCGAAAAACGGTGAGGCCGTAGCCCTTCATTCCGGGCTGAACTTCCGAAACAGACATCAGCGCATCGCCAGGCGGAGGGGTCGCCGGCAACGCTTCCGTCACGGCCGCCCGAGAGGGCGACGCCAACGGCACGATGCGACCCGCGGCGGGTTTCACGACCTTCGCAGCCGGAAGGATTGTCTTCGGCTTCGACGATCCGGGCGAAGCGGCAGCTCCCAAAGCAAGTCCGCCCACCAGGAGGGCTACCAGAGGCTGTTCTGTCCGCCGAATGGCCATGAGTATCCACCTTTCGCGCTCCGCCTCGCGGAGCACGCATACCAGAGCGACATCGGTCCACCGCGTCAGTGCAACCCGAACCAACTGTGCTTATGTCTGCACTCACACATTCACACGATACGAGGTCAGTCCCTGTGACAACCATCGGCAAATGGTTCCAGGGGAATCAGGTCAGCTTCTGAAGGGGCGCATACGCCAGAACCAGCCGCTTTGATCCGTGAGCCGGAAAGACCACCGTTACCTCTTCATCATCACCACTGCCAACAGATCTCGTAACAATCCCCTCCCCAAATCGGGAGTGCTTTACCCGATCTCCGGCTTTGAAGCGGCCTTTTCCCTCCTCAGGGATCCGCGGCGCGATGGGACGAGGCGCAGTGGGCGAACCACCGCGGCCCACCGGAGCCACCGCCGGACGCATCGCCGACGAAGCGGCGGCTCCGCTCCGGCACGCGGAACCCGCTGTCGGAGGCGTGCCCGCCGCTGCTGCGCCACGGGCAGGCGGCGGCGCAGGGCGGTCGAAGCAGTGCTCGGGGATTTCCCGCAAGAAGCGGCTCGCCATCTGCCACCGCTGAAGTCCGAAGACCGTTCTGCGGCGTGCGTGGAGCAGGTAGAGCTGTCGTTGGGCTCGTGTGATCCCAACATAGCAAAGCCGGCGCTCCTCTTCCATCTCCGACGGGTTGTCGCGAGCGCGTGAGTGCGGAAAGATGTCCTCTTCCATGCCGCAGAGGAACACCTGTGGAAACTCCAGACCTTTGGCGGCGTGCAGCGTCATCATGATCGCCGCGTCGGCATCGGCCTTCAGCGTGTCCACATCCGACATGAGCGCCATCTGCTCAATGAAGCGGTCCAGGCCCTCTCCCACCTGATCGTCGAACTCACGGGTGACATTGATGAATTCATCCACGTTCGCCACCCTGTCCCGGCTCTCCAGGGTGTTCTCTTCTTGAAGAGCCCGGCGATACCCGGTTCGGTCCAGCAGCTCCTGAACGAGCGCCGTCACGTTTAGCTTCTCCTTGTAGTCCGCCACCACGCCCACCACACGGACGAGATCGAGGACCGCGCTCCGAGCCTTGGGAATCAGGCCGTCGACTTCACGGGCACGGGACATGGCGTCGAACAGGGAGATCCGCTCCGCGGCGGCGAACGCCTCCAGACGCTCGATAGACTTCTCCCCCACCCCGCGGCTCGGTGCATTGAGCACGCGCTTCAGGGCCAGGCTATCCGCGGGATTGAAGATCAGACGGAGGTAACACAGGATGTCCTTGATCTCTTTTCGATCGTAGAAGCGAACGCTCCCGATCAATCGGTAAGGGATCCGGCGGCGCCGAAAGACATCTTCAAGCACCCGCGACTGTGCGTTGGTCCGGTAGAGGCAGGCGAAGTCGCGATAGCGAACGGTGACCCCGTCCACCTGACCTTCGACCGTCTGGGCGATGAAGCGGGCCTCATCCGTCTCATCCTCTGCAGTCAGCAATACCAGCGGCTGGCCCTGCGGGTTCTCGGTCCAGAGGCGCTTGTCGCGTCGACCCGAGTTCTTGCTCACAATCGCGTGGGCGGCATCCAGGATGAGTTGGGTGGAGCGGTAGTTCTGTTCAAGCTTCAGGATTCTGGCGTCGGGGTAATCTTCCTCGAAGGCAAGAATGAATCCGACATCCGCGCCCCGCCAACCGTACACCGACTGATCGTCATCACCGACAACGCACAGGTTGCGATGGCCGGACGCCAACCGCGTCACGAACTCATACTGCGATCGGTTCACGTCCTGATACTCATCGATCAGCACGTGCTCGAAACGACGACGATAGAGATCGCCCAACTCGGACCCGGGCTCCAACAGGTGCACGGCTGAGACGATGAGATCATCGAAGTCCAGCGCGTGGTTCTCCCGCAGCCGCCTCTGGTACTCCCGGTAGACTCGGGCGATGGTCTGGTCGGACGCCGTAACGGCCCGTGCCGACGCCTGCTCTGGGTCGATCAGCTCTTCCTTCCAACGGGAGAGGGCGGACAAAACCTGACGGGGCTTGTACGTCTCCGAGTTGACACCCAGTCGGGTGAGCACCTCCCGCATCAGGGTCATCTGATCCGAGTCATCGAACACGACAAAGTCACGAGGTACTCCGATGCTGCCTCCGTCCTGCCGAAGCATCCGCGCGGAGATGGCGTGGAACGTCCCCATCCAGAGCATCTTCGCCGGGGGTCCCACCAGGTGCTCGATCCGCTCCCTCATCTCGCCGGCGGCTTTGTTCGTGAAAGTAACCGCCAGAACTCGGCCGGGATACACCCCGTGCCGAATGAGATTAGCCACCCGGTACGTCAACACGCGGGTCTTGCCGCTGCCCGCGCCCGCGAGGACCAGCATCGGACCGGCAATATGCGCCGCCGCCTCGCGCTGAACGTCATTCAGCGCATCGAGCAGGTCTCGCCCACCCTCATTCATTGATTCGGACTCCCGTCCTCAGCATTTGCGGTCGCGGAGCCCAGGAACAGCTTCCCGAGTTGCACCGCCATTCCCGCCGCGGGCATATTATCCCTAACCCCCCATGAAGAAACCGACAACTCCCCGATTTGGAAGCGCGCTCCTCGCAGCCGTCGCCTCGTTCGGACTCGCCATCGTTTCCGCGGTGGGCAGTCATAGCCGCCCCTTGCGAGCGCCCGAAACGGCGCCTTTCGCGGCCCGACGCGCCCTCGGTCACCTGCCGATCACCTTTGTGGAGAACCAGGGTCAGATCCAGGGAGATGCTCCCTTCTATTTGCCGGGCAAGGATCGCGTTCTCTACTTCCATCGCGGCGGCATGACCGTTCGTCGGGAAAACGGGGGCGGAGCGTGGGTGTTCCGGCTCGGGTTTGTGGGTGGGGATCCAAACGTGGCTCCCGTCTCAACAGAGAGATCCGCGGGCGTTGTGAACATTTTTCGGGGCGACGAGAAGCGGTGGCGGACCGACATCGGCGCTCACACCGCGCTGGAGTATCGTCAGGTCTGGCCGGGGATCGACGTTGCCTACCAAGGCGCGGGCGATCGGCTCAAGTATGAGTTCCGAGTGGCCCCCGGGGCCGATCCCGGGCGGGTTCGACTCTGCTATCAAGGGATAGATTCGGCCCGAGTGCTCCCGGATGGAACCCTCGAGATCTCGACGCCCGCCGGCTCCTTCGTCGATGAAAAGCCGTTAGTCTATCAGGAGCGCGACGGTCATCGGCAGGAGGTGCCGTCGTCGTATTGGGTGCGGCAAACGCAGGGGGCCTGGGAATACGGCTTCCATCTCGGCGCGTACGATCCCAAACTCCCCCTCGTGATCGACCCGGCGACCTTTGTGTATGTCTCCTTCATCGGTGGCGCGGCGGACGATGCCGCGAACGGGATCGCGGTTGACCCGGCGGGGCATGTCTACGTTGTGGGGACAACGGCGTCTGCCGAAGGCAGCATGCCGGTTAAGGTGGGCCCAGACCTGACCTATAACAGCGGTGAACTCCCGTCGGATGCGTTCGTGTGCAAGCTCGCTGCGGACGGCTCCAGTTTCATCTGGCTCGGGTACATCGGCGGAACCGGCATCGAGACGGGGAACGGCATCGCGGTGGACGCCTCCGAGCGCGTCTATGTCTGCGGCGCCGCGTCGGACTACACCGATTTGACCGACGACTCGTTTCCTGCGGTTCGACACGGGGACCGATCCTTCAACAACCCCGGCCGCCCTGGTCGGGATGGATGGTTGCTCGGGATTGAGGCCAGAGGAGACGCGCTCTTCTACGGGGGCTTCATGGGAGGGTCGCTCGACGATGTCGCCAACGCGATCGCCGTGGGCGCCGACGGTCGCGTCTACTTCGTGGGCTCCACCAACTCGCCGGAAGACTCCTTTCCAGTGCGGTTGGGGCCACAAATCACCTACCCGGCAGGCGCATCCGCCAGCGGTTTTATTGGTTGCTTCGGATCGCTGCTCGAAGAGAAGGTTTACGGCGGCTACATCGGGGGCGCTGGACAGACCTTCATTTCCGGGGTCACGGTCAACAGCGCCGGTCAGGCGATCGTCGTCGGCGCCACCAACTCCACTCAGGCAAGTTTACCGGTTACAATTGGGCCGGACCTGACCTACAACGACACCGGCGCCGCCGGTGATGCGTTCGTCGCCCTGGTGGCGCCGGACGGCCTGCGGTTGGATGCCTGTGGCTACATCGGCGGACAAGCGGCCGACGAAGGACGCGGGGTGGCGGTGGACAGCAGCGGCGGAATCTATGTCTGCGGCTCCACCGCCTCCACGCAGTCGAGCTTTCCTGTGGTCCAGGGGCCTTCGCTCGTGCAACGAGGTCTGAGTGACGCCTTTGTCACCAAATTGACGCCCGGAGCCGAGAGCATCGTCTACAGCGGCTTCATCGGCGGAGCCGGCGAGGATCGGGCACTGGCCATCGCCGTGGACGACATCGCCGGCGCCGTGGTCGTGGGCGCCACACAATCCGCCGGCACGCAGGGCTTTCCCCTGTGGGCCGGTCCGGATTTGCGGCTTGCAGGCAAACAAGATGCGTTCGTGGCCCAGGTCGTACCCACGGGCCGCTTCTTGCGCTTCTGCGGCTACATCGGTGGAGAAAACCTGGAGGAGGCCAGATCGGTCGCTATCGGTCCGGATGGCTCCATCCTGGTGACCGGCGTCACCAACTCTACCGAGGCCCAGACGTTCCCGGTGCTCCGCGGACCGATCGTGGAGGCGCGAAGTCAGGTGGAGGCGTTCGTAGCGGCGATCGATGCGGCGCGACCTCCATACGGGGGTCGCGCTCCCAGCGTCAGCTGGCCCTCACCGTCTGCGGCGGGGAACCTGACCAATCCGGTCACGATCGCGTTCTCGATCAGCGACACCTTTGGCAACAGTTGGGATCTGTCCCTGGACGGCAAACTCTTCACCACCGGTACGGCCCGGGAGTTTTCTACGTCTGTCCCGCTCCCGGCCGGCACCCACCTCCTGGAACTCGTGGTTCGGAACACCTCTGCCTTCCGGGTGCTCACTCGCACGTTCGCGGTCGGAACCCGCGATCGAGTGCCCCCGAACGTCACCATTCGCTCCCCGCGTGACGATGCTCGGACGCCGAGTCCAGTTCCGATCCTCATCGACATTCTCGATGACAGCGTGGTGAGTTGGACGTTGACGTTTGACGGGGCTCAGATCCTGGAGGGACAGGCGAGGGGTCGGGGAGCAGTCGCCGCAGAGCAGACAGCCACCACCGGCGTCCACAAGATGGTGATCGATGTATTGGACGGCCGGGGCAATCGGGCTAAGATCGAGCGGACCTTTACAGTGGGCTCCGGTGGATCGGATATCACTCCACCCGTGCTGCAAATCACCTCGCCTCCCCCGACTGCTACGGTTCAGCCCAACCCGGTCAAGCTGAAAGTGAACATCAACGATGACTCGGATGTGACGTGGGTTGCGAAGGTTGACGGCGCCCAGATTGAGACCGGCACCCGAAAGGGTGTCGATGCCATCAATCTGTTGAAAACGCTGAGCGCCGGCAACCACACCCTTCAGGTGACCGCTACCGACGCCGCCGGAAACGTCGCAACGCAGGAGCGCAACTTTACCGCTGGAGGGGCATCCTCGGATCGGACTGCACCGAAGATCACCTTCGTCAAGCCGAAGCCGGGCGCTCGATCCACCTCTCCTGTGCTCATCCAGGCCAACATCTCGGATGCCAGCGATGTCTCGTGGGACTTGAAGGTCGACAACGTCATCGTGCAGAGCGGCGTTACTCGGGGAACGAATGCCGTCAATGTGAGAGTGAATGTCCCCGCGGGCGAGCACGACCTGCGGATCGACGCTCGCGACGGCCCCGGCAACACGTCCTTCAAGTCACAGAACGTGTTCGTAAACGGGAGCTAGACAGGACGAGGAGACTCGGTGAGTGGCGCCGCTTCGACCCAACTCACCGAGTTTCCTTGCAGTCGACTGAAGCGCCGCGCTTCTCGCGTTCAGCCGCTTCGGCGGGCAATTCGTGTTACAATCTGCCCGCCGGCAGGTACAGGTCGTCCTTTAACTTCCAGACGGTTCGACCCTACCATGCATCAAGGCGCCACCTGCCTACCCTTCCCCTGTCGAGATCGCTCCTCGAGGTTCGCTCGGTGTGCCGGCGCACTCAACCCCACCTCTCTTGACCGCTGAAAACCTGATGTCTCGCGCAATTACGACCGCACAGCCACTTCAAGTGCAGACGCAGCAACCCGGGCCCGGCGCTCTCTCCCTGGTCAGCCAGGATGCGTTGGACCGGGCCGCCGACTGCCTGCTCACCGCTCGGCAATCCTTGGATGTGCCGAATCGAAGCGAAGCCGACGCCGTGCAATTGGTCCGCACCGCCGCCGGGATTATTCGAGCCGCGCTCGACCAGGCCTGATCAACCCAGGCAACCACTCAGCCCGCCATCCGGCCGCCTGCAAAGCCAAGGGCCGCGGCGATCATGAGGAGCGCCACCAGGACTGCGGCGGCGGCGGGGGGCGGTAGACGAATGAGGGTGGCACGAGCGACCAGTTCGGACTGGGCCGAGAGCTTTTTCGCAAGTTCCACGACGCGGGACTCCTGGGCGCTTCCGAGGCTGGCGATCGCCGCCGTGGATCGTTCCGCCTCAGCTTTAACGACCGAGTGAAGCTCGCGCACGGCTTCTCGGGTCTGGCTGAGTTCGGATCGCACAGAGTCACAGTCCGCCTGGGCGGCGAGTTGAGCGGCCTCAAGCCGAGCAGCCAGTTGACCCGAAAGACTACCGAGCCCGGATTCAAGCCGTCCGTCGAGTTCAGAACAACGGCCATCCAGAAGGGCCTCGAATCCTGTAACGCGCCCGACGCACTCGTCCACCGCGGCGGCCTGATCCGAGGCGGTCCTGGTCAGTTCTGCACGGGTCTCCCCGAGAGCGGACTCCAGACGATCAGCCTTCTGTTCCAGCGCCTCCATCGCCTCAACCCACAGGGGGTTCGGCCCGGAGTCTCCGACCGCATTCTGCTGCATCACCCGCTTGCCGGCGATAACCTCATCCAGCGCCTGGACGAAGTGCTTCTGCAGAATTCGCTTGGTCTCATCCGGACCCTCGCCGGAAGCAGCGATCTGGGCCGCCTTCAAGACAGCGTTTCGAATGTCGCCGCCACTGACCTCATACTTCGCCGAGAGCTCTGCAAAATCGACGTCGGAGCCAAGAGGCGTCCGGCTTGGATGAATCTGAGCTTCCCAAATTCGCTCACGCTCGGACTGCCCCGGCAGGAGAAAGAGGATGTGCGTCCGAATCCGTCGCTCGAACGCCGGATCGAAGTTGGACGCCATGTTCGTGGCGAAAATCACCACGCCATCATAGTCTTCGAGCTCTTTCAGAAGAATGTTGACCGACTGATTGGCCTCTCTCTCATACCCCGCCGTTACCGAACTGAAGCGACGTGCCGCAATACTGTCCGCCTCGTCGAAAAAGAGCACTGCCTCTTGAGCGCGCGCCTCGCGAAACACCGCCCGGATGTTCTTGCCGGTCTCACCGGCCCAACAGCTCTCCAACTCCGAGTATCTGACGCGCAGCAGCTTGCGACCCAGGGTGAACGCGACTGCTTCCGCGCAGATGGTCTTTCCCGTGCCGGGCGGGCCCGCGAAGTTGAAGGCGAGTCCGAGCGCGGTGGGATGCCGTTCGCCGAGCCCCCATCGCGTGAAGATGAGTTGGTTCTTCTCAATCTGTGTGAGAGCTTCGAACAACTGACGACGGGTGGCGTCTGGAAGCACGACGTCGGTGAAGCTCCGCCGGGGCGAGATCAACTCCACCAGGTTGTTCGTCTTCCGCTCCAGACCCAACAATTCACGCCACATGCTCAATCTCCAACCTCGCCGATCTGATACTTCCGTTTAACAGAACGATGCGGCGGCCGAAAGGGTTGCTCTGCCGTACAACCGGGCAACACAACCGTGCCCATTCGAATCGTCTGCCGGAGAATTCGATCATGAGTGAGACCTTCTTGTCCCCCGATCTGCGGTGCCCGCGACAGCATGGCGCGGTGTCCGACTCGGGAGGACGTCGGGCTGTGTTTCTCGACCGGGATGGCGTATTGATTCCCGACACCGGGTATGCCAGCGATCCCGACCGCCTTGAGTTGCTGCCGGGAGTCGGCGCGGCCGCTGCAAAGCTGCGGACGGCGGGGTTTCGGCTCGTGGTGGTTACCAACCAATCGGGGATCGCACGCGGGATGTTCTCGGAGGGGCGGTTGCACGAGATGCACGAGGCCCTCCGGCGTGCCCTGGCCGCGTTTCAAGTGTCTCTTGACGGGATCTACTACTGCCCTCATCACCCCGAGGCACAAGAGTTGCGCTATTCCCTCGACTGCGATCACCGAAAGCCGAACCCTGGAATGCTCCGCAGTGCGGCTGAAGCGCTGAAGTTGGACCTCTCATCCTCCTGGCTCATCGGAGATCGGCACGGCGATTTGCTCGCGGGAAAGCACTCAGGGTGTAGAGTGGTGCTGGTGAGGACCGGCGAGCCCGTGACTCCGGAAGCGCTGCAATTGGCGGACCTGGTGTGCGATGATCTCGGCGAGGCCGCTGACGCGATCCTGCGGACGGAAGACGCTGCTCACACGTCGTAAACTACCAGTTCGACTTCAACGAGAACCAGCTATGAATTCAACAAAATACGTTCCCCTGGAGGAGCGAGCATCCGACTTGATCGATGCCGGTGTCCGAGCCTGGCAACACCTCCAGCGGTACTGTATGGGCGCCGATGATCAGGTCGACAGCCTCGTGCTCCTGGGGCAACGCGTGTGGTTGCCCCACCACGAAACCGACCCGACCCGGTTTTCAACCACCCTGGAATTGATTGTTCACCCGGCTCCGGGCGCTGACCCGGAAGTTGTGGGAGAGGTGCTCAAGGCGCTCGTGGCGGCGGGCGACACGCACGGTCGCGTGGAGCTCAACCTGACGTTTGCTTGAGGGACCGAAGTCACGTCGGCTTCGCCACCAGTTTCTTCAGGTAGAACTCCTCGCGGTCGGGAGCCGTAAGCGTTTCTCGGAGCCACACCGCAAAACTCTCCGCTGGCACGACATACGCGAAGTGCGACTGCCCTGAAGCGTCTGGAACTTCTCGGCTGGACAGGAGACCAATGACTGTGCCCTCCATGACGCGGACCACCGGGCTGCCGCTGTCTCCCAGGCGCACCTGGCCCGTCAATACGAGCACTTCGCTGGACGGACGATCCGCGGTCAGCCTGCGGCGCTCCTTGAAATTCAGCGCGACGGCCTCCCGAGATTCCGGCTCGCCACGGGCGCCGGATGCCTGAGAAGGGCCGGTCACAATCATCAACGGCTCTCCGGGAGACAGCGCGCTGCGCATGCCGGCAAGTGTCACCGGCTTCAACTCCAGGCTGGGGGCCGAGAGCCTAAGCACCGCCACATCCAGGTCCGGATGTTTCCGGACCAGATCCGCCCGGTAGCCGACACCGTTGAGCCACGCGGTGACTTCCACATCTTCGGGCACCACATGGCCCGCAGTGAGCACCACGCCGGGCGCCACCACAAACCCGGTGCCGGAGGCCGTTGCGCCACTGGGGCGGCGGATCTTCAGCACCACTACCTTGGTGCGAAGCTGATCGAGGACCGGCTCGACTCCATCGGCCTTCTGAAGGTTGGGCACAACCTCGTCGGCCAGGAGTCGCGTCGCACTGAACGCCATGGGCAACGCGAGAACGGATCGGCGACCGATCCGACGGGTGAGATTCCACATTTGCATCTGTCTCCCGGCTATAGGACGACTGTCTCGCCCGCCGGGTTGCGCGGAAACCTCGGCGACTTCGGGCTCGGAAGTGGTTCCCGCACGAGCGTAAGGAGGAACCGCACTTCCCGCCGACAGAGAGATTGTGGGAAGTCTCAAAACGATCCCGACCAAATCGGGAGGGATCGCACACTAAGTACCCGGGCCGTTTCAACCGGTGACCGGGCCCCGTATTTCGGGGCAGCACTTGAGAGCCCTCCAGGCTGCCTTCTGACTTGGGAGCCATCTACTTGGGAGCCACCTACTCGGGAGCCAATGGTATGGATTTGGATGGGGCCCGCAAGCGGCTGGAACAGATGGCGGAGGAGATCGAGACGGTCATCGTGGGAAAACGAGCCGTCGTTGAGCGCGCGTTGGTTGCCCTGATCGCTCGCGGACATCTCCTCATTGAGGATGTGCCCGGCACAGGGAAAACCATGCTGGCTAGGGCACTCGCTCGGAGCATCGACGGGACCTTTCGGCGCATCCAGTTCACGCCGGACTTGCTTCCCGCCGACATCACCGGCACCTCGATCTACAACCAGAAGTCGGGCGAGTTCGAGTACCGGCAGGGCCCCATCTTCGCCCACGTCGTGTTGGCGGACGAAATCAACCGGGCCACGCCGAAGACTCAATCGAGCCTGTTGGAGGCGATGGAAGAGTTCCAGGTGACCGCGGATGGGGAGACTCGACCGCTGCCCAAACCCTTCTTCGTGATGGCGACGCAGAACAACATCGAATATCAGGGCACCTACCCACTTCCGGAGTCCCAATTGGACCGCTTCGTCATGCGAGTCTCGATGGGATACCCCGAACCGAAGGATGAAGTCTCGATACTAGGTCGTCTTTCGCACGGTCACCCGATCCATCAAGTACGGCCCGTGATTCACAGCACCGAGGTGGAGGAGATCTGCGACCAGGTTCACAGCATCGCCGTGCAGGATCCGGTTCGGGAGTACATCGTGGATCTGGTGAATGCCACCCGAGAATCTCCCCACCTGGTGCTCGGAGCCAGTACCCGGGCGTCGCTGGACCTGCTCAGATCCTCGCAGTCTCTCGCGCTGCTTCGGGGCCGCGGCTTTGTGCTTCCAGATGACGTAAAGGAGTTGGCGGGACACGTCCTCTCCCACCGTTTGCTGCTTCACCCGGACGCCCGGATGAAGCGGATGACGGCGGCTCAGATCGTTGCGGATCTCTTACGAGTGGTTCCGGTGCCGGTTCACTCCGGCCCGTAGTCCCCCACTATGGGATTTGCCAAACTCCTCGCGCTCTATGCCGCGGCGTTCTGTACCCTCCTGGTGGGATGGGTACTCAACGTCACCCAGCTCTACTGGATGGGTTGCGTGCTCGTGCTTGCTCCGATCGTGAGTCGGGCGGTGGGACGGTACGAGAGTCGCGGCCTGATCCTCTCGCGAGAGATCGCGAGAAGCGGGCACCAGGGAGACCGAATACCGGTGCGCTTCCGCGCGCAGAACCTTCTGTTTCTTCCAAAGCTCTCGCTGACGCTGTCCGATCAGCTTCCCCGTGGGCTCAGACGAGTGGAACTCGACGGAACTCCGCTCGCGCTGGTTCCTCGGGGATTTGGAGAAGCAAGCTATGAACTCCATCTCGCGCTCCGGGGGCTGCACAGCATCCCGGCTGTTGAGCTGCGTACCACGGACGCATTAGGTCTGGCGGAGTCTGTCACGGAACTGGCGCTTCCGACCGAGGTGCTTGTCTACCCCCGAATCGTCGATCTCCCGCCTCACATCGTGCCCGACTCCGGAGGCGGAGGGCGTGCCCCGATCCTCGCCGCCCGAAAGCAAGGTGAAGGGGGCAGCTTCCTCGGTGTGCGGGAGTATCGACCCGGGGATCCGCTTCGGCACGTCCACTGGCGAACGGCCGCACGGCTTGGCCAGCTCGCTGTGGTCGAGTTCGAAACCGAGGAGTCACTCGATGCCCTCATCGCCATCGAAACCCAGGAAGGGAGCGAGGTGGACCTCGGCAACGGGACCACGCTTGACCTCGCCGCGGGAGTGGCGGCCTCGCTGGCAGCCCACATCCTTTCGTCGGGAGACTCGGTCCGGTTGCTCGCTCCGGGAATGGGTTCGATGCCGTCCGGGGGGTCCACCGGCTCGGAATCGCTGGCGAATATTCTGGACACACTCGCTCGAATGAAGGCCGTGTCGGGCGCGCCTCTGTCGGACACCCTGCTTCAAACGGCGGGCAGCCTGCCCGGTGGCATGCTCGTGTGCTGGCTCACACCTCGCGTCGACGCTTCCACAGTTGCAGCCCTGAGGGTCCTTCGAGGGCTCGGGCTGCGGCCGGTGCTTTATGCACTGGGACTGCGAGGCGGCGCGAGCACTGCCGTCGCCGCCGAGTTGAACGGCTACCTCAATGAAGTTTCCGGGGCTCACATCCCGGTCATCCGAATTCCGGCGGACGATCCGATCGTTGCCCGGCTCTTGAGTTGATCTCGGGTTCAGCACCGGTGCCCCTGAGTCGGGTCAACCGGCGAATGGTCCGAAAGGATACAGATTCCGATGCAGGCCGCAGTGGTTCTGGAGTCTCGCGGCGTCGCGCTCGCTGAGCTGCGTCGTATCCTGCCCCTTTACATCGCCAGCTTGGTGGTTACCCTCACGGGAGTCGGCGCTGTCGGCATGACGGTTACCTCTACGGGCTGGACTCCGCTCTGGACCGGTCTCACGGTGATGGGGCACGCGATCAGCCTCGCGCTGCGCCTGCGGCGGGTCCCGTTCGAGATGGTTTTCTTGCCGGTGATGGTGCTGGGAGGAGCAGTCGTGCTCCAGCAGCTCATGGCAGGAAGTCCGCTTGTGGGCCTGGATGCTCCCATCGACACCCTTGCTCCCGATATGGCCGCAGCCGCCGTGGTCGGAGCGGTGGCCGTCATCCGCAGCTTTACGCTGGTCACTAACGGGGCTCTCGTATTCAGCCCCGTGCCGGCGATCAGCATGCTGGCGCTCATCGGCAGCACCAACCCCAACGCGGAGATACCGGTTTTCTTCGGACTCCTGGTCCTTGGATCGCTCTTCATCACGGGCTACGAAGGCTTGCTCCGAAGAGACCGGGTCGGCGTCAGTGCCAACAATGCGGTGCTGTTCCACCTGCTTCAGGCATGGTGCGTGACCCTGCTCGTCGTCGCAGTCGGCTTCGTGGCCGCCAACATCCTTCAGCCGATTCTCGGACCCCTCTCTCCGTTCGCTCTAGCGGCCGTGACGCAGGCGCGTACCGTCACCGGTCTGAACAACAATCAGAATCAAGCCAGCGTTGGAGCCGGGCCCATCAACCTCACGCCAGCTCCCGTCTACGAACTCTTCGCGCCCACCGGCGGACGCGTCCGAACCGGTGTGCTCACCAACTACACGGGACGAAGTTGGGCCGTCGACTACCTGGGCGATCTCTCCGAGCGACGTGCGGACGGCGAGACGATCATCACGCCCCCCGAGCAACTCGAGCGCCGCCGTGAAGTGCGCCTCTACACCTTTGACTTTCCACGAGACATGCCGCCCCCCCGGGGCGCGACCGTGACTCGAGTGGAGCAGAGGTTCATCACTCAGGGCTATGGGATTCCCGCCGGAATTCCGTCGTTGGGGCGCATCCAATCGGTGAGGTACCCCCGTTCTACGCTCACGGTGAACCCTTCAGGAGTCATCACCGGAAACGGGCACAGCGCTCCCGGACAGTTGTTCGACGTCTCCGCGGATGTCGTGGACTATCCGGCCGAGATGCTGAAGGCCGCTCCTCGCGTGAACCCCGACACTTTCCTGGAACCCGAAACGCTGGAACTGCCCAACAGCACCCAGCGCGTACAAGAGTTGGCGCGATCAATCACCACTTCGGCGAGCAACGACTACGATCGGGTCCTGGGGATCCTGGCGTACATCGAGAAGACCTGCACCTACACGCTGCAGGAAGAGCCGACGCCTCCCGGACGGGATGCCGCCGAGTTTTACCTCTTTGACACCAAGCGCGGCGCCTGCGACCTTGCCGCCACGGCGGGCGCTGTGATGTGCCGCGCGGTGGGAATTCCCGCGCGGGTGGCTGTCGGCTATGTCGCCGATGAACCTCTGCCGGGCGGCGGCGGGTTCCTGATCCGGCAGGAGCACGGTCACATGTGGTTCGAGGCATTCTTCGAGGGAGTTGGCTGGGTTCCATTCGATCCTGCGCCGCTTTCATCGACCATTCAGGATCGCCCCCTGTCTCGGTTCCGCTACTTCGTGGAGTCGCAATGGCGAAAGATCGGCGGCGGCGGTCTGGATGCGTTGCTCCTGGTCCTCGTAGTTTTCGCCACCTTTGTGGCGGCGGCCGGGCCGCTCTTCCGAAAGCTGCGGCTCGTGCTCGCCCGAAACGCGGCACATCGACGCCACATCGCGTCATCGCCGGCGGCAGCAACCGCCGACGTCTATCGACGGGCCCTGCACCAGCTTGCGCGTCGAGGTTGGGCCCGCCGACCTCACGTCACGCCGAGCGAGTACCTCTCAGAGCTCGCCTCCGAGTGGAGCGCCGAACCTGTTGCACTGGAGGCTCTCCGAAGACTGACCACCGAGTTCGAAGCGGTCCATTATGGCGGACAGGCCACGCCGGATCGGCTCGCGGAGGCACGAGCAGCAGCAGCGGTGCTTCACCGCTCGGCGCCGACACGGCCGAGGGCTTCGGCCGGAGTACGTTCTCGTTCGCCCGTTGTGGAACCATCCTGACATGGCGCGTACGGCGGCGGCGACCGCGACTCGGAGGAGTCGAGTTCACCTGTACTGGGGCCAGGATGAGCTGGCCAAGCGGCGCGCTGTGGCAGCGCTGATTTCAACGCTGGCGCCTCCGGAAGAGCAGTCGATGGCCGTCGAGCACATTGATGTCACCGCGCCGGGCGTCACGGGCGAATCGATTCTCAGAGCTGTTCGGGATCGGGCGATGTTTTCCGATGCGCGGGTCGTGGTTGTGGACCACGCCGGACGACTCAGGGGCCCTCGACACATGGGGACCGTCAATACGCTCATTGCCGGACTATCCACGCTGCCGGACTACGCGACCCTCATCCTCGTTGCGGACGCGGAGGACTCGGACGAACGGCAGCGAAGCCCGATGCCGGAGAAGCTCCTCACCGCGATCAAGCAACACGGCGCGGTGCAAGAGTTCAAATTGCCGTCCGAACAAGATCTGGCCCGAATGGCGGAGGTGGCCGCCGGTGCGGCCGAGAAGCGCCTGGACCATCAGGCGGCGGCCATGCTCGCGCAGCGGTGCCCCGGAGGACCCCTTCAGCTTCAGCACGAGTTGGAGAAGCTGGTTGCCTTCGTCGGCGATCGGGGCGCCATCACCTCCCAGGACATTCAAACTCTGGTCGCCGCGCCCGTTGAGGACAACATCTTCAAACTCATCGACAGCATCGTCGAGCGAAATGCCGGCGCCGCCCTGTCCATGCTGAAACAGACTCGCGCGGAGGGCAGGCCCGTTGCGATGATCGTGCCGGTGCTCGCCGGAACGCTTCGGCAACTGGTGCAGATGCGTTTCCTTCTCGATCACGGCTACCAACCTCACCTGGCCGTCTCGGAGCTCGCGCCGGAGATCCTGGCGGAGTTGCCGGGCGAAGGCAAGGCGATGCGCAGTATGAACGAGTGGAAGCGCAATCGGCTCGCCCAGCAGGCCCGGCGACTTTCATGGCCAATCCTCCGCGCCGCGCTCGCCTCGCTGGCGCTGTTGGACGCCGGCACCAAGGGTTGGGAACGCGGCATCGACGATCCCGACGTTGCTTTCGAGACCTTCATCGTATCCCTCTGCCAGATGCCGGTCCCCCAGCAGCGGCCCGCGGCTCGGGGGAGTTCTCCTCCACCTCGACCGGCCTATCGACGATGAAGGCGCTGGTGTCACGATGGGGTGACTTCGTGGCGCGTAGTCCTCGAAGGGCAATCTGGATCGCATTCGCGCTCGTCTTCTCCGCAGCGCTCTACGAGACCCTGTGGTGGCCCCTGCACGACTTTCCAGGGGCCTTCTGGCACAGTTCCGATCGGGGCCTCGATATCACTATCGGCCAGGCCAACGCGGCGCGGGCCGGCTGGAGAGAGATCCTCGGATTCTGGCACGGACCGATGCTCCACGGGCATGGCTATTTTCGTCCGCTCACCAGCATGCTCTTCGTGCTTCAATACCGGCTCTTCGGCGAAAACGATCGACTCTGGACCCTATTCAGCATCCCATTCCATCTGGGAGTGGTGGCCATGCTGTTCGTCACCACGCTTCGGTTTTCCCCGGGACCACTGCCTCGGCAACTTGCCGCCGCCGCGATCGGCGCCATTCTCTTTGCAGCTCCGGGCTTTGCCGATCGAAGCGTTCAGAACTGGGTTATCTGCTGGTGGCCCGCTCAGCATGAGTCACTCAGTCTGATCTTCGGGCTGGGGATGCTCTGCGCGACCGACGCGCACTGTCGCGCTCCCAACCGTGCAAACGCCCTCGCCGCAGTGGGACTCTTCTTTCTCGCCATCTGCGTCAAGGAGATGGGCTATCTGCCCGCGATGGTGAGTTGCCTCCTCTTGCTCCGCGCTCGCAGGTGGCCGCTCCTCCTCACCATCGCCGCCTGTGGTCTCGCCTTTTTCGCCTACCGGCACGCGGTACTCGGCGCCCTGGCCTATCAAACCAACGGCTTCCGACGCGCTGCACTCTGGCAGCGGCCCCTTGCCGAGTGGGACAACCTGATCCAGCAACTGCTCCGCGCCCGGAATCACCTGTTGTTTTCCGCCGTCGCCACGGCGGTCGCTCTCTCGCTGCGCCGTCGAAGTCGGGCCGATCGGATACTGGCGGCCGCAGCGAGCTACGTGCTTCCCGCCGCTCTCATCGAGGGCGCTCCGTGGGAGTCGCTGTTCCTCACGGGCCTCCTCGCGACCCTGGGGCTCGCCGTGCTCGCAGCGCTCACAGCCGGGCTGATCCTCGCCATCCGACGGGCCCGAGTGCTGGAGTGTGTGCTGTTCTACACCCTCTCCGTGGCAGCGACGATCGGCTTTCCTCCCAATTTCGCCTGGTATCGATACTGGTGGACGGTCTCCGGCGCCATGCTCGCGGCAATTGCGTTCACCGAGCTCGGACAGCGGCTTCGGGCCGGCGGACTCAACACACGGCAGGGAGTGCGCGCATCGCGCTGAACCTACTTCTGGAGGTAGCCATGTCCGAACCTGTCGCCCGATTCACTGTGTCGATTCCACCGGACCTGCTGGAGGGTTTCGACAACGTCTGCGCCAAGAAGGGCTACTCTTCCCGGTCGGAAGCGATCCGGGACGCCATTCGTGACTATCTGGTCTCCCACGCCTGGGATGAAGCCGAGACACAGTCCGACGCAGAGCTCGTGGGGTCGATCGTCCTGCTGTACGATCACGAGATTCGCAAACTCTCCGAGGAGTTGCTCGAACACCAGCACCACCACCACTCACACGTGCTTTCGAGCCTTCACGTCCATCTCGATGCGCGAAACTGCCTGGAGGTGATCGTGGTGCGCGGCAATCGGGCCGAGGTGACGCAACTCGCGGACTCACTGATCGCACTCAAGGGCGTGAAGTTCGGCCGATTGGTGGTAACCGCCCCCGACGCGTAGGGCATTTTCGGGGCCTTTCCGCTCCCCGAAGCGGTCTCGGCGCCGCCTTGGTATTACGATTGGAAGAATGGTATGATTACGAGGCTCAGACGTCTCGCTCCATGCACATTCCCGACGGCTTCCTCTCACCTCCCATCTGCGCTATCACCGCAACTGCGGCCACGGTGTCCGTCGGTGCAGCTTTGCGACGCATTCAACACGATTCTAACGAGCGACTGGCTCCACAGCTCGGTATGACCGCGGCCTATGTGTTCGCGGCGCAGATGGTGAACTTCACCGTGGCGCCGGGGACCAGCGGCCACCTGCTCGGATCGGTGCTGGCCGCCGTGATTCTCGGCCCGAGCGCGGCGACCATCGCGATGACCGCCGTGTTCTTGGTGCAGACCTTCTTTTTCGTGGACGGCGGCTACACGGCACTCGGAGCCAATATCCTCAATATGGGTTTGGCGGGAACCTACGGCGGCTACGGGATTTACTCGCTACTCGCCGGACGGAACCCAAATCGGAAGCGTTGCCTCGCCTCCGCGGCAGTGGCCGCGTGGGTCGCCGTAATGCTCGGGGCACTCCTCACATCGGTGGAACTCATCGCTTCCGGCAAGGCGCCTGCCGCGGTTCTGCTGCCGGTGATGCTGGGAGTCCATGCACTCATCGGCATCGGCGAGGCGCTCCTCACCACCGCAGCACTGGGTCTGCTGTGGAATGTCCGGCCGGATCTGCTCTCCCGCGGGGTGTCCCCTCAACCGCGCGCCCGGCTCTGGAGCGCAGTCGGGCTGACAGCCGTGGCTGTCGCATCGACCGTAGCATCCGCCCAACCCGATGGCCTGGAGTGGGCCGCCGAGCGCACCGGGATCACCCTCTCGACGCAGGCCGGCGGAGTGCTTCCCACCCCGCTCCCGGCGCCGATGCCGGACTACGCGCTGCCGGGTTTCGAGAACCAGCGGTGGGCTCCGGCGGCGGTCAGTCTCATCGGCGCGGGACTATTGACGGGGTTGCTCATGGTGGGCCTCCGGGGACGCCAAACAGCGGCATCGGCGCCACGGCCCGATCCGAAGCTCGATGTCCGATCGCGTCTGGCGGCTGCAGCCGGTTTTGTGCTCGTGATGGTCTCGCTGCCGAACGGGGATCTGCACCGTGTCAGCTTGCTCTCCCTTCTCGGAGCCGCGGCGTGCTGGTGGGTACGGGTGGACTCGGGCTGGCTGCGAACACGACTGCTGCTGCTTGCGGCGCCACTGCTCGGACTCGCCGTGGTCGCGCTGGGTCGTGCGGATCCGGGCGACTCCAGTGGAATCCTCGCCTCTGCAATCGTGCGAGCGGTCGGCTCCTTTCTGGCAACCGCCGCACTGGTCGGCAGCAGTTCGGAGGCCGAGTTGCTCTGGGGATTTGCACGGCTGCGCTGCCCGTCGCTGCTGGTGCAGACTCTGATGTTTGCGCTCCGATATATTCGCGTCTTCGGCGAGGAGACCGGCCGGATGCTGCGCGCCCGAGCCTCCCGCACCACGGGCTCCGGCGGCCTGCTGCTCAGAACCGGAGTGGCTGGGGGCATCATCGGCTCCCTCTTCGTGCGCAGTTTTGAGCGATCGGAACGCGTGGCGCTCGTGATGTCGTCTCGGGGGCTCGGGGCCGGCAGCATGCCGGCGAGTGGCGTTGCGTCCCGGCTCACGGTGGCCGACGTGGTTTTTCTCGGCGCCACGGCCGTTGCTCTGATGGGGGTTTGGCTGTGGCGGTAGGCGACGTTTCGATCCGCGGAGTTTCCTTCAAGTATCCCGACGGACAGCCGGCGCTCACCGAAGTAAGCCTTGAGATCACGGGCGGAGAATCCGTGGGGGTGCTGGGCTGCAACGGCGCTGGAAAGTCGACGCTCCTTCAGCACTTCAACGGATTACTTCGCGGCACCGGTGAGGTGTTCATCGGAGAGTTGCTGCTGGGCGAGAAAACGCTGAACGACATCCGCGCTCGCGTAGGTCTGGTGTTTCAAGATCCCGACGATCAACTCTTCATGCCCACCGTATTCGATGATGTGGCATACGGACCACGCTGCCGAGGGCTTCCCGAGACAGAGGTACGCCGCCGCGTGGAGCGCTCACTGGGGGTGGTCGGACTCGCTGCCGAGGCTTCCCGCCCTCCGCACCATCTGAGTCTGGGTCAAAAGAAGCGGGCGGCGCTCGCCACCGTACTGTCGCTGGACTGTCAGGTGCTGGTGCTCGACGAACCGACCAGCGGTCTGGATCCTCGGGGTCGACGCGAACTCCTGGCGTACCTCCGAAAGGTGCCCTGTACCCGAATCGTAGCCACCCACGACCTGGAGTTTGCCCTCGAGCTCTGCACCCGTGCAGTTGTGTTGGATGGCGGTCGAGTCGCCGCGGAGGGTCCGATCCGAGAACTCCTCGCCGACGATACCCTGATGGAGCGCACCGGACTGGAGGTGCCCCACAGCCTGCGCTTCCACGCAATGGGCCACCCGCACCACCATTGATCGGATAGAGTTGTCATCCGGACGGAGGATTGGGTCCGGCGACCTATGCGAATAGGAACGTGTTGCACCCTTATAATTGTTCGGTCCCGGCTCCCCCGGCGGCCGAGATCGAATACTCCATGGTCCAATCCCCAACACCGGCCGCGGCAGACCTTACACAACAGGCGACCAACCTGCTGCGGGCATCGTCGTCTCTCAGAATCCTGATTCTCTCCGCCGGATTTGGCGGCGGACATCAGAGCACGGCGGAGGCACTGGCATCCTGGTGGGAGCAGGCGGGGTGCGGAGCGCAGGTGAAGGTGATCGACTATTACGGTCACTTCGTCTCCCCCGTGATCTCGCAGGCTGCCACGATCGGCTATACCCAGAGCGTGCGACTCTTCCCGCTGGGCTACCGCCTGTTCTACGATCTCACTGCTCATCTGAAGCCAGACTCGTCTGCCCAGCAATGGCTCAACCAGCTTGGTCGAGACGAGTTTGCCGAGTGGCTGGAGAACGAGCCGGCCGACATCATCGTGGCGGTTCACCCCACCCCCTGTGGAGCGCTTTCCGACCTGCGACGACTGGGCCGGCTCAAGAAGCCGGTGGTCAGCGTCATCACGGACTACGTCGTGCACAGTCAGTGGATCCACCCCAACACGGATCTCTACATTGTCGGAAGCGACGCCGTGCGAGACGGACTCGTGAAGCGGGGGGTTCCCGAGTCCAAAATCCGGGTAACAGGAATCCCAGTCAAGGCCAACACCGCACTCTTGCAGCAGCGTGAGGCATTGCGAGAGAAGTGGGGGCTCAAGCCCGGGCTGCCGACCGTGCTGGTGATGACGGGAGCACAGGGAATGATGCGACGTCCATGGCGCCTCTTCCATGCGGTGGCGTCCCAGCCGGTGCAAGGCTTCTTCCTGTGCGGCAAAGACCGGGCTCTTGCTGCCCGATTGAAAATGTGGTCCGATCAGTATGAGGACTTCCGCATCATGCGGTTCGTTCGGATCGTTCCGGAACTCATGTGCGTCTCCGACCTGTTGATCAGCAAGGCAGGCGGACTAACGACCACGGAAGCACTGGCGATGGAGTTGCCGATGCTGTTGTTTCACCCCATACCCGGCCAGGAGATCGCCAATCGAGATTTCCTGTCGTCGGTGGGGGCGGCAGTGACGGCCAACACCACGTCCGATGTCAGTCGCGTGTTGGGACAGCTCTGCCGTGAGCCGGAGCGATTGGATCAAATGAGAGAGGCCATTCGGCGAGTTCGCCGCCCCTATGCGGCCCAACACGCCGCGATCGAAATGCTGCAACTCTGGCACGAGGAGTCCCGTTGGAACAGGTAGCCCCTCGCCCCGAACACATGCGACTTCTGTTCATTCGTTTGAGTTTGGTTATCTTTTGCGCTGAGCTGGCCCATGGCATGTTGCTCTACGCGATCATTCCCGAGTTGGCGCAGCATTGGTTCCCCAAGGAAGGGTTTCGACTCTTTAATCTGATCCCCGTGCGGGAAGAGTTGGCCGGCTTTTGCCTCGCCATCTACACCCTCGCGGAGTTGATCGGGAAGGTGCCTGCCGGCCACGTGGTGGATCACCACGGGCCGGACCGACCTCTCGCCGCGGGCCTCATTCTCTCCCTCGTCACCGTGCCCCTCATGCTTCTGTCCCGGGAGCCACACCTGATGCTTCTCGGAGCATTTCTCCACGGTATCGGCGCCGCGCCGGTCTGGCCCGCGGTTATTTCATCGTGGACCCGTGGCCGGAGCACCCGAGAACGGGGTGAGATCATGGGTCAGATTCTCACCTGGTGGATGGCGGGCCTCGGCGGCGGGCTGGTCTCCGGCAAGCTGCTCATCGCTCTGTCCGGTCGGGCGGAGCAAGCGGTCACCTACGCTCCCCTGGTGCTCTGGATGGTGGCCATCGGCGGCGCCCTGTGGAGCGGACAGGCGTTGGGGCAGGCGAACGTTTCCAGCGAGAAAGGTTCCGACGATCGGAACGCGCTCAGATTCCCGCCCGAATTGAAGGTAATGGGAATCGGTCTCTTTCTGCAGAACCTCGCGTTCGGCTGTTTGATTTTGCCGTTCAACTTTCTCACCGAGCAGAAGCTCGAGTTCACGCCCGCTCAGGTCGGCCTCTTGTTCGTGGTTGGAGGCGGACCTGCGGTGCTGCTTCTCGGTCCCATGGGAAAACTCTCCGACCGCGTGGGACGACGGCGTGCCGTGGTGAGCGCCGTGTTGGTGACGGCGCCCCTTTTGCTGGCCGCCCCAATGCTGGCGTGGGTGCCCGTCAATCCTTGGATTCGGTTCCTGATCATGGTTCCGGGCGTGATCGTCGCGGGTGTGGCGTACGCATTCTTGCTTCCCGCGTGGCACGCGCTCGCGTTGGGCCGTATCCCGGCGGAGCAGCGCGGCCGTTCACTCGCGCTCCTGATGAGCGTCGAGATGGCCGCTCTCGCCGGTGGGCACATGTTGGGAACGCCGCTCTACACCAAGGTGAGTTTTGTGGCTCCGTTCCTGCTCGCGGGCATCGTGTTCGCCTGTCTCGGCGTGGTGTATCGGCTCGGCTACGTGCTGCCGCAAGAGCCGCGGGACGAGCCGACCCCGGCGCCCTGAGAAGCGGCGTATCGCCGGATCAGAGCGTCCCTACCCGCCCAGACGTGCCGGACGACACGACCCTCCACCAGACGAGCCGCAGCCGCCTCACCGGATGGATGGTCTCGCCGCAGAATCAGGGATTGCCAGAAGGTAAACCATCGCTCCTCGGCGGAAGAGTGAACCGGAAGCACGTCGAAGCCGTAGCGGCCGATGCCTCGATGAAACTGCGTGAGTGCGTGGACCGCACAAATGGTGGAGAACTCGGGTCGCTCCCGCAGCGCCAGGGCCAGACGCGGGAGTTCGCGGTTGACCCGCCTCAGCAGCTCGAGCGCGAGGAACGCCGGATCCGCGGACTCGGACAGAGACAGGAATGCCTCGCGTCGGAAGTGGAGCTCCAGGCAGTCGCAGTGGCGTTCCACTTGCGTTCCGTCGGACAGCCGGAGCAGGGGCCCGCTGTAGCGAAATCGATTCCACGCGAACAGGCAATCGGGCTCCGAATGGAGTGGGGTTATCCGGTAGATGCGGGCGAAGGCGGACTCCACAGCTCGCCAGTGCCACGGAATACGTGTTTCAGGCAATGTTCGAGCGAGTCCAACTAGACCCAGCAAACCAGCAAATCAACAAAACGCTAACCCCTGAAGAAAAAGATCCCCGCGGCCGTGGTGGACGCGGGGGCTCCATGGAGGGAGTGAAGCGATGTATGTTTCACGCATTCCCTGAGACCGTCGGAACCCCGAGAAGTTTCACAAAATGCCGGTTCCCGCAGTGGAAACTGTGCGGTGAGCCGGGCAATCGGCAAAAGAGAGAGATGTCATGAAGATGAGACGTTGGCTCCCGGCTGTCCCGATCATTGCCGGATTGACGTTGGCCGCCTGCGCTGCTGCCGCACCCGGCGATGGCGCCACCTCGCCGGAAACCGCCGGCCCCGACTTCCTGGTGCAGGGCGAGTACCGAGGCTCCGTTCAGAATGCCGGCCCGTGGGGCGCCCAGGTAATTGCTCTCGGCTCTGGGGTCTTCCGAGCGGTGTTGCTGGGAGGCGGCCTCCCGGGAGACGGCTGGGACGGAACCACTCGCGTGGTGATGGACGGACACACCGAGGGCGGTCAGGCTCGGCTGAAGGGCCAGGGTTGGGAGGGCGTCATCTCCGGCGGACGGTTGCTCGGCAAGGGCCCGGACGGGAAGGCGCTCAAGTTCTCGCGAACCGTTCGAAAGTCCCCGACGCTCGGAGCGGCCCCGCCGCCGGGAGCGCACGTGCTCTTCGATGGTCGCGATGCGACAGCCTGGGAGAACGGCAAAGTGACCGAGGATGGCCTGCTTCAGGTGGGGACGAAGAGTAAAGAGAGCTTCGAGGACTTCCGGCTGCACCTTGAGTTTCGAACGCCCTTCATGCCCGCCGCTCGAGGACAGGGCCGCGGCAACAGCGGCATGTACGTTCAGGACCGGTACGAAGTCCAGATCCTGGACTCGTTCGGACTCGATGGGCTGGACAATGAATGCGGTGGCATCTACCGCCAGTCTCGGCCCCGCGTGAACATGTGCTTCCCGCCGCTAAGCTGGCAAACCTACGATGTCGAGTTCCACGCGGCGCGGTTCACCGCCGGGGGCCGAAAGACGACGCCCGCTACACTCACTCTTCGCCACAACGGAGTTGTGATCCACGATCACCTTCACCTTTCGGAGGTAACTCCCGGCGGAGGCAAGAACCGCGAAGACTTCACCCCGGGGCCGATCCAGATTCAGAACCACGGTAATCCCGTGCACGTTAGAAACGTGTGGGCTCAGCCGCTGGGGCGGCTGTAGACTCTGAGTGCGTCGCGGGGCGCCCCGATTCCAACTTCCCGATGGGGGAGCGCGCCTGTGGGCGCTCCCCCGCTCCTTCGCACCACGGGGCCCGAAACCTGCTAACCCATGACGGAACGCCACTGTCCACGCTGCTCCCAGCCGATGGCCCTTGGAAAGCTCGGGCCGCTTGACCTGGACCTCTGCCTGGCCTGCGCCGGAATCTGGTTTGATACCGGCGAACTGAGCCGGCTGATTTCAGCCGGGCCGGACGTGGTCCTGCGCCTCGCCGAGCGGCTCCACTCCTCGACGCTCCGCCCCAATGTTCGCTCTCTTGGCGGTCCAAGCTGCCCTGCCTGTCGATCGGCACTTGAGAGCACCGACTACGGCGCGCTGCGCGGCGTGAGCGTGGATGCCTGCCGATGGTGCGAAGGGGTGTGGATCACCCGCACGTCGCTGACCCGGCTCTCAGTGGCGCTTCGCGGAGCTTCCGAGTGGCAGGTGTTGGCCATGGAACAGCCGGGCGGCGCTTCCGCCGGGACGCCGCCGCCGACCGCGCCGCAGATGGCGCCGCAGCCCCCACCGCCTGCAATGGCGCAGCCCCTCGGCCGATCCCCGTTACAGCCCACGCCCCCACCCCAACCACCCGCTCATCCGGGCGCAACCCGGGTGGCTCCACGCCTAGTAGAAGCACCGACATCCGCTCGACCCGGAATGCTCGGCTGCCCGAAGTGCGGTGAGCCGAACTCCGATCGAGCTGCGGTATGCTGGGCGTGTGGCGCGGCCTTCCAGGGCCCTGTGGTCGGCAAGTGTCCGCAATGCCTGGCTGCGATGCGGCGGGTGTCCGCAGCGGATGTCGCATTTAGTGCCTGCGAGGGCTGTGGCGGCGTCTGCATCACTCCGAACCGCTTGAACCAGATCATACGAATGCCCACGGGCGTTCAGGACCAGATGCTCCTGCAGGTGGGACGAGTCAATGCACAACTGTGCAAGTCTCAGGTCGCAGCAGTGGAGTGTCCGCAGTGCTCCACGGCGATGATCCGCGCCCCGTTGGGCGTACTCTCGACACAGCCGGTCCACACCTGCACGCGGTGCTTCGGCCTCTTCCTGCAGCCCGGAATGTTCAAAAACATCGTGTCTCGCCACCGCTGATCCGGCAATAGGCCCGACCCGATCCCCACCGGGTCAGTTGCCGACGAGAACGTGGATCGCCTCGACCAGTTCCGCAAACTCCTCGGCCGTCGCGCCGATCGGGATCGAGGATGCTCCGGCGGCGCTGGAGTAGCACAACACCCGACCGCGCCCGGTAAGTTTCAACCGCCAGCTTCGGACTTCATCGGTAGGAGGCTCGGAGGGTGGCGCGGGAATCGACACGGGCGGCGCCGCCCGATGCGTCCGCCCGGCCCAGTGCCAGATGCCTAGCGCGTCCATTCGGCGCCAGAACTCCTCCCACCGGTCTTCCGAAGGATGAACCGGAATTGGCTCAAGACCCGAGATCGACTCGTGATACCAGAGCAGGGTTTGCCCGTTCAATTCGAAGTAATACGAGCGGCCCTCCGGCCGCTTAACCAGGAACTCCAGTTCATCCGGCAAGAGAGGATAGTCGTGCATTCCAATCGTGTCTCCGTCTGACGCCGTGGGCGGGATGGCCCGGTTCGACCCTGAGTAGCAAATCCGATTCAGAATACTCACAGCCAATCCACGTTGGAAAGTTCCTGTGATGGACACCGCAACCCAATTTTTTTGTCACAGCCGTCGGGACGATGACGTGCCCAGGCCGTCCACCCGCCGAGGCTTCCTGGGAGCCGCGGCACTGCTCGCCCTCGGCGCGCCGACCCGCGCCGTCGAACTGCCCGATATGTCCACCGTGAGTCCGGACCTCGGGACTCCGCTGTGCGAAGAGGGCCCGCCCCGTCCCGGTCGACGCGTTCGGCAGCAACTCCCCGCCTATCGCGGCACAGGCGTCTATCACACGTTGTATCTTCCCACGGATTGGAAACCCGGTCGCCTCTACCCCGTGCTGGTGGAATACGCGGGAAACGGCCCCTACATGAATCGCTTCGGAGACGTCAGCACGGGGAGACCCGAGGGGAGTTCTCTCGGATTCGGCCTGTCCGGCGGAGCGGGATACGTATGGGTGTGCCTGCCCTACGTCAACTCATCCACGAGGGAGATTCAAACGCAGTGGTGGGGAGACGCGGATGCCACCACATCCTACGCGCGGGAAGCCACGCCCTGGCTCTGCCGGGAATACGGAGGCGATCCCGGACGCGTCATCCTCTGCGGATTCTCGCGAGGCGCGATCGGCTGCGGATACCTCGGCCTCCGCGACGATGCGACTTCCGCCCTGTGGTCCGGCTTCGTAGCCTACAGCCACTTTGATGGCGTCCGCCCCTGGCCCTACGCCGGAGCCGAACCCGGGGCGGCGATCGGACGGCTGAAGCGCCTGGGCAACAGACCCTTCTTGATTACGGATGAGGCATCCACGCGGGCCACCCGAGAGTTCCTGACCCAGCATCAGGTTGCCGGCCGATTCACCTACGTCGACTCGCCGTTTCGCAATCATAACGACGCCTGGCTGCTACGCCCCACTCCTGAGCGCGACCGAATTCGGAAGTGGCTCCGTTCAGCCGTTGGCAGTGGCGATTTGCACTAAAGCGTACTCGGAACGGGACTGATAATTCAGGAGCATACGCTTGCGCCTGGAGAACCTCCGTGAACCAGCTCCCGATCGGCACGATCTTCGCGAACCCCAACCAACCGAGAAAGTACTTTGATGAGGCCGCCCTGGCCGAGCTCGCGGCCTCAATCCGCGAGCGTGGTGTGATGGAGCCGATCATCGTCCGCCCGAAGGAAACCGGGTACGAGATTGTCGCTGGAGAGCGCCGCTTCCGAGCCAGCCAACTGGCCGGGCTGACGGAGATACCCGCCATCGTACGAGAGATGTCCGACGAGGAGGCCATGGCCGACTCCCTGTTGGAGAACTTCCAGCGGGAGGATCTGACGATCATTGAGAAGGCGGTGGCCATCCAGAACCTGCTCAAAATGATGAACCAGGAAGAGTGCGCCCGCCGGCTGGGATGCTCATCCAGCACGCTGCGCCGTTACCTGGAACTTCTCGACCTGCCTCCGGTGATCCAGAACGAACTCGCCTACCCGCCCGGAAAGCAATCGCAGCACCCCTTGAGCGAGGGTCACGCGAGAGCCTTGAAGGCGCTCAACTCCGATTACGGCACTCAGCTCCGGCTGGTGGACAAGATCAAGTCCGATCGGCTCACGGTCGATGAACTGGAGCGCCTGGTGGAGGCCATCCAGCGCGCTCCTGAGCGGAAGGAGGCGTTCCTCCGCATCTCGCTGGATGCCACTGAGGAGATCCTGAAGCGGTCGGGCGTCAAGATGGAGAAGCGCCGGTCGTTCCGGAGACGTACCGCGACGGAATACCTGACCCAGTTCCAACGGCAGTCCACCGCGCTCACCAACCTGCTCGATGACGATGTGACACGGTTCCTGAACTACGAGCAGATGAACCAGATCATGGCCACCGGCACCTCGCTCCTCGAGGATCTGGAGGAGTTCGTCCGAACAGTGCGGCGCGATCTCATGTCGCAGGACTTCGGGTTTATGGAGACTTACGTCTTTTGCAGCCTCTGCGGACGACGAGAACTGGTGGGGAGTCGATGCTGCAGCGTGTGTGGAACGGTGCTGAAGCGCTGCGCCGACTGCGGCCACTACGACAGCGCGTATCAGCAGTGCAGCTTCCACGGTTTCTACGTCTACGGGAGCGAGGCGGAAATGCCGCTTGAGGACAGTCGAAGCTGTTCCTGCGAGCAGTACCGTCCCCGCGTGCAGGTGAAGCATAAGGCCTTCGCCTGACGCCGCCGGCCCTACAAGACGTTCATCAGCTTGTGAAGTTGGGGAACGATCCTCACGTCTCTCAATCTCGTCGCCGCGAGTTCGTGCCAGCCGAGCATGGCTTCCATGCTCGGTCCGGAGCGAACGCGTCCGAAGGGCGTTACCGGCTGCAGCGTCAGGCTGCAGTCCGGCGCCGTTTCGGCGACAAGGTCGAAGGCGGATCGCATCTCCTGGCGATCTGCATCGGCTGAGACAATCAGTTTGAAGAAGAGTCGGGGCCGTCGTTCGGAGTCGCGAGCGATCGTGATGAAGCGGCGATGGAGTTCGAGCCAGTTCGGCCATGGCTGACCGGTGCACGAAGGCGGCTTCAGATCCATGGCCACCCAGTCCAGCCGATCTACCACGCGGCTGAGGTGATCCGGCAAGAGTCCATTGGTCTCGAGGTAAATCGGCAGCCCTTCGCCCTGGATCGCGGGAATGAGCCGCTCCAGAAACTCCACGTGCAGCAGCGGTTCGCCGCCCGTAAGGCTCACCGAGTGGTGTGGAACGTCGTTCAGGCGCCGCACTCCCCCCAGAACGCCTGCAACATCGACAGGATTGTCGAGGCGCGTAAACCGACCCGAACCGGGTCGCTCCTCCAGCCTCGCCGGCAGGAGCGGCCCGCGCGGAGCCGTCAGGGTCTCCGGACTGTCGCACCACTCGCAGCGCATGTTGCAGCCGAAGAATCGAACGAAGATCTGCCGAACCCCCACCAGTTCGGCCTCTCCCTGAATGCTGCTGAAAATCTCCACCAGGCGCGCCATGGGCGAATGCTAGCCCTGCCCGGCGGCGGCCGTCAACGGGGACCCCGCCCGTCCACGTTCAGCAGATCACCGCTGGTCTGGGAAGACTCGTCCGAAAGCAGAAAAACGCAGGCCCATGCCGCGTCATCCGGCACCTGATGCCGGCCGAGGGGTAGATTGCGTCCCGCGTTCTCGATCCACTCCGCGTCGTGACCTTCCAGAGCCTGGATCTCGATCTCCATGTCGGTGATAACCCAACCTGGATTCAGGAAGTTCACACGAATTCGATCCTGCGCCAGGGCGTTGGAGAGATTCCGAGTCAGGGTGACGAGACCGCCCTTGGCCACCGAGTACGCGAACAGGTGCGGCAAGCCGATGTAGGAGTTTGCCGAGCCGATGTTCACAATGGATCCCCCGCCGGAAGCGCGCATGTGGGGGACCGAGTGCTTGCACATGAAGAACGGCCCCTTCAGGTTTACAGCGTGGATCTGGTCCCACAGTTCTTCGGTGGTCGCTTCCAGGGTGGAACGAGGGAAGATCCCTGCATTGTTGACCAGCCCGGTCAGCTTCCCGTACCGCTCAACGGTGGCGGCGACCACCGCCTCGCAGTCCGTCTCCTTCGCCACGTCGGTGGCGACGAACAGCGCCTCGCCCCCCGCCTCGGAGATCCCGGCCGCCGCCGCCGTACCGCGAGCGGCATTCCGAGCGGCGATCACGACCGAGGCCCCCTCGCGCGCCAGGCGGCTGGAAATTCCCAGCCCGATCCCCGTGGCGCCACCGGTCACGATGATCACTTTCCCGTCCAAACGACCCATTCTTTCGCCTCCGTGGGCAGTAGTTCAGGCCGTTCGCGGCGAATTCCCTGCTGCGAGCAGTCGAGAGAGTTACGAAAGGGACCGTGGCGGATGGCGCGCTACCAGATCGCGGTGATGCCGGGCGATGGAATTGGTCCGGATGTGATTCACGAAGGAGTGCGGGCGCTTCGCGCTGCCTGCGACCGCTTCCCATCCATCGACCTGGAACTCGAAACCCTTCCGGCCGGCGCGGGTGAGTATCTTCTGAACGGGAAACCGCTGCCGGACTCCACGGTCGAGCGAGCCCGAGCCGCGGATGCCGTGCTTCTCGGAGCCATGGGCTTACCCGAGGTGCGCTGGCCCGATGGAACTGAGATGGCTCCGCAGGTCGAACTCAGGTTCAAGCTGGATCTCTACGCCGGCATTCGTCCGGTGAAGTGGTTTCCCGGAGTGCCTCCCGTGCTGGCCGGGAAGAAGCCGAAAGACGTCGATCTGGTCGTCGTCCGGGAGAGCACCGAGGGGCTCTTCGCCTCTCTCGGCGCGGGGGTGGTGCTGCGCAACGAGGTAGCAGTGGATCAGCAGGTGATCACGCGGATCGGGACCGAGCGTGTGTGCCGCGCCGCCTTTGAATGGGCCCGACGACGCTCAGCGCAGCGAGGAAAGCCCGGCCACGTGACCTGCGTCGACAAAGCGAATATCTTCCGATCGATGGCCTTCTTTCGTCAGGTCTTCAACGAAGTCGCCGAAAACTACCCCGACATCGGGCGCGGCTACGAGTATGTCGATGCGTGCGCCATGAAGCTGGTCCGCCAGCCAGAGCGATTCGACGTGCTGGTGGCCGAGAACATGTTCGGGGATATCCTCTCGGATCTCGCCCCAGCGCTGGCGGGCGGACTGGGAATCGCCCCCTCCGCCGACATCGGAGACGATGCGGCCGTGTTCCAACCCACCCACGGCACGGCGCCCGACATCGCCGGGCGGGGCATCGCCAATCCCCTGGCCACGATCCTCTCTGCGGCGATGATGTGCGATTGGCTGGGGGACCGGCGACAAGACCCGGACCTCAGCGCCGCGGGACGACTGATTCTCGGCGCCGTGGAAAGCGGTCTTGCCGCCGGATCGCTCCTCGGGCCCGACCTGGGTGGAGAGCGCACGACATCGCAGATTGGCGACGAAGTGGTTCGGCTGCTGGAGGCGGGGGTTGCGGATCAGGGGATCGGCTCGAAGCAGTCGGCGTCCCAATAACCTGCGGAGCCGCTGGGGAAGTCCACGGAAATCACCACCTCTCCGAACGGGTCGTCCGCGCCGTCCACCTCGGTGACGATACCGGTCTCGAGACGTGTGAGGGCGGTGTGGAGGCCCCAGGCTTCGGGCATGGCGCGAATCTTCGCGGCGCCCGCGGGACTGAAGCGGACTCGACCCCCGAGTTGGAGCCCTCCTCCGTGACGGAAAGAGGGCTCACCCGTCGATGGCATCGCCTAGAGCCACTCGCCCCGGAAGACCTCGACGGCGGGCCCGGTCATAAAGACGTGGTTGTTGTCGGCCCACTCAATCTGAAGGTCGCCGCCCGGCAGGTGCACCACGGCGCTCCTGGCGCTCCGGCCCGTGCGGACGGCCGCGACTAGGGTCGCACAGGCGCCGGTCCCGCAAGCGAGCGTCGGCCCAGCTCCCCGCTCCCACACTCGCATCGTGAGTTCGTTCGGTCCATGCACCTGCACGAACTCCACATTGGCTCGACGGGGAAAGGCGGGATGACTCTCGAACAGAGGGCCCAGCCGGTGGAGGTCGATGGCGTCGACCGACGGCACAAACGCGACGGCATGGGGGTTTCCCATCGACACAGCAGTAAACGCCATCGTGGTTCCATCCGCCAGCGACAGCGGCTCCTCGATCGCTTCGCCGTCCGGATCCCCGACGATGGGGACATCCGCCCGGCGAAACACCGGCTGAGCCATGTCCACGCGAACCTGGGACACAGCGCCGGCCTCGGTCTCCAACTCCAGCACGTTCACCCGACCGATCGTCTCGATCGTGATTCGCGTTGCGGTGGTGTGACCGTGATCGTAGATCAGCTTTGCCACACAGCGGATCCCGTTCCCGCAGTGTTCCGCTTCGCTGCCGTCCCCGTTGATCAACCGCATCCGAAAGTCTGCTCTGTCGGATGGCAGGGCGAGAAGCACGCCGTCGGCGCCCACCCCGAAGTGACGATCGCACATGGCGCGAGCCAGATCGGGAAGAGACTCTTCGGGCAGCGACTGAGTGAGGCAGTCCACCACCACGAAATCATTGCCGAGACCGTGCAGCTTGCTGAACCTCATGCGTGCGTCACCTCGCTCGGTTCGGCGGGCGCCGCCGGCTCGGAGGTCTCGCCGGCTGGGCTTCCAAACAAGGCGCCGGGATGCCGCATGGGCGCCACGGACACGATGGAATGCTTATAGACGAGTTGCGGTGGCTTACCCTGACCTTCCAGTATCACGGTAAACGCGTCGAACCCCTTGACATGGCCGCGGAGCTGTACGCCGCTGGTCAAGTACAGGGTGACGGGAATGTTCTCTTTGCGGAGTTGGTTCAGGAACGTGTCCTGTAGATTTACCTGGGACTTGCTCATCGGCGATTTCGTCTGACGTCGCGACACCCCAAGAGCCGCTTGTCGGTAAACATATACCACCATCCGCCCTCGTACCGTCGGCATGGGTGGATCGTGAGGCGGATTTGTTGCGAATGCCTTGCGCCGAACCTCTTGACAACGGGCTGCCGGCCGCCTAAACTTCTCGACGGCGAAAGCTCGCCGACATCCGTACCGCCGGAGACAGTAGGCGCCCTCTGGGCCGAAGACACCAGCCTGCCGAGGAAAAGGACGGAGCCCTCCCGGATGCGCCGTGTGCGCGTCTCCGGCGCTCCCCACGTCTCTGCGGCGTCGCGTTTTTGGCTCTAAGGAGCCGAACACACCAACCGAGGGGGGGTGAATCCAATTAGCGAGAAAGTCATTCCGCATCGTGCGCCGAAGCCCGAGAAGATCGAGCAGGTGGCGTTCGTGTCAGACCTCCTGTCCCGAAGCCAGGGGGTGATTCTGACGGACTATCGGGGATTGACGGTCGCCGACAAGGCCGAATTGACTCGCAGACTTCGCGAGGTGGGCGCCGAGTACCACGTGGTGAAGAACACGCTGTTCCGTCGCGCTCTCGACAGATCATCCACCTTGCCGTCGGAGTTGACCGCCGGCCCCACCGCCGTGGTGTTTGCTCTCGATGACCCGGTCGGACCGGCCAAGGTTACGTTGGCCTTCATGCGGGAGAAGCGCAAGGGCGTTGTGAAGGGCGCCATCGTTGACGCCAAGGCATTTGATGCCCCCGGAGTCGAAGCCCTTTCGCAGCTTCCGCCGAAGGACCAGTTGCTGGCCCAGGTGGTCGGCTCGATTCAGGGACCGCTCGCCGGTCTTGTCTATTCGCTGCAGGGTGTTCTGGGCAACTTCGTCCGCACCGTTCAGGCGATCCACGATCAAAAAGCCGCCGCGTAGCGGGGCCCGCCCCATCAGGGGCGCTGTGAGTTTTCAGGAGAACAGGGATCATGAGCCGAGCCGAGATTATCGAGGCAATCAAGTCGATGACCGTGCTGGAGCTGGCCGAACTGGTCAAAGAGCTTCAGGACACTTTTGGCGTTAGCGCGGCGCCCGTAGCCGTTGCCGCCGCTCCCGGCGCCGCCGCAGCCGCCGCTCCCGAAGTGGAAGCGCCGACCTCCTTCAACGTGATTCTGGTCAATGCCGGCGCCCAGAAGATCCAGGTCATCAAGGCGGTCCGCGAAGTAACCACCCTTGGGCTGAAGGAAGCGAAAGACCTCGTGGACGGCGCGCCCAACCCGGTGAAGGAAGGCGT